>Ga0304728_1001880_pt1 | contig 14119 bp, 18 predicted proteins | sample C_130625_MF_Meta_FD_190476 | JGI IMG/M metagenome (GOLD analysis project Ga0304728, IMG submission 190476) | Freshwater microbial communities from Lake Croche, Canada to study carbon cycling - C_130625_MF_MetaG (v2) (version 2) | ecosystem: Environmental > Aquatic > Freshwater > Lake | place... | reverse complement strand
GTATTGGCTGTGGTTTGATTCAAGGACGACCCGGTGGCGTTTATAATGATTGAGTTGTTGCCTTGATTGGATACGCCAGCATAATCTCCTAAAGCCACTGCATATTGGCCTTGTCCAGTATACCCAGCATTCAATCCAATTGCCACTGCATTTGTGCCTTGTAGATAATTACCAGCATTCCATCCAACTGCTATTGCGCTATTTCCTTGAGTATACGCTCCTGAACCATTGCCAATGGCTACTGCATTAATACCTTGTAGATAATTACCGGCATTTTTACCAACTGCCACTGCCGTATTACCTTGTGCAGGGTATTCGCCAGCGCCTTGACCAATGGCTATTGCGTCATCTGCGGTATCTTTTATCACTGCACCGTTTGGCAATGTTAGGTTACCAGAGGTATCAAATGTCCAAATCTTGCCGCCAGTTTGAATGTTAACACTACCTTCATTTATTTGACCGTTACCAGAAGCACCACCCCAGATATTGACATTACCACCTGTTGCTGTGCCGTACCCACCGTATATTTTTACATCTCCGCCTACTGTGTCACCTTGCCCGCCGGTTACATTTACATCTCCGCCTACAGTATTACTGTAACCACCGGTGATATCAATATAACCTGGGTTACCGCCTGTAGTTGCCGCATCGCCTGCTTCCATACGGATATAACCACCGTCGCCCCCATTGCCGCCAAAAGTGTTTGCCCCACCCTGACCACCGCGAATTTTGATATCGCCACCTGAACCACTAGCATTACCACCGCGTCCGGCCCATAAGTAGATGTCACCACCTTCACCACCTTGATAACCTTCGCCTGGATTAATTACTAGTCGCTGACTACTATCACCATTAATACCGAGTACACCATCCGGTGTTGAGATAATTGCTTCTTGTGTATTATCTCCAAACAACAAGGTTTGACCTGAAATTGTGCCCGAAGGGTCGTCACCACGCTGTGTAGTTAATGTTGGGAATATTGTGCTACCAGCACTATCAAATCTCCAATAATTATTTGCTGCACGAATGTCAACTGGCTTTGATGCGGTTGTACCTAAACTCACACCACCTTCTTCACCGAGATTGGCACCATATTGTACATCTAAGTTGATAAAGCCATTTCCGTTATTAGAAAGAATCTGACCTGTTCTAGCAATGTTAGCATTGCCAGATGGTATGGTTAGTGCACCATATTTATCAAATTGCCAATCACATGCTAAAGTATTTGCGGAATTGTTTTCGTTTATTCCAATATATAACCCATCACGATTTAAATACATTGAATTACGCAGAACATTAGCATCAACAAATCCTCCTATAGGATCGTTACTGTTCATCCAAACTAATTCAGGTCCCCCGTGACTGCCTGAGCCATATCCTAACAAGGTTGGATAACCGTTAGCACTTTGAATTTGACCACCACTAAACCAACCAGAATTGTCTGGTATATCCATGTGCCCGAGAGTATCAAATTTAAAACCATAACCTTGGTTAGTTACTAAGAATATGTTTCCGCCGGTGATATATAAGTCTTCGTATCCTGCGGCAACCGCCCTTCCGCCACTGACATATGTAGTCCAACCAGTGCCATTTACTGGACTAGATAAACCACCATCGTTGTAAAGTTGAAATGTATTGAGACTAGTAGATTCAAAATACCAAGTGTCGTTGGCTTGGGTGGTTCCGACTACACCGGTGATTACTACTTGACCGATGTCCCCGGAACCACCAAAAACATTATCAACTACTGTAACTATTACATTAGTAGTACCGGTAGTAATACCGCTGATATTGGAAGTAAATGGGTATCCAGTAGTATTAGTTTCTATATGACCGGGAACAGTTAAATTACCGGAGGCATCAAATGTCCAGTTAACCCCGTTGGCATCTGTGCCAATAACTACAGCACCGCCCGAGCCTGGTTCTAATCTGATATACTTATCATCATCCCCAAAGTATTGTACATAATAATTATTATTGCCTGTGTCGAAATGCAAGTGTGCAGGATCATCTCCTCCGCGTACTCTAAAATATTGAAGATTCGCTAATTCGGTATTTCCTGGTGCTAGATATAATCCACCGAAGCCATCGGATGTACCGGTTCCGATAACAATTTGATCGTCAAATGTCACATTGGCTGTATTGGCTCCGCCTCCTGAATATCCACTGATTCCTGAATATCCACTTATTCCTGAATATCCACTACCCCCGCCACCAGCTGAATTTATTGTGACATTTCCGGTACCATTTGGGCCAGTACTAGTTATTGATACACCACTTCCTGCAACAATTGAATAGACCCCTGTTTGATTTATTGTAGTTTGTTGTACAGTTTGATCAATTGTACTAACATAGACATTACCTGAAGAAGAATAAACTGTTACTGTATCAGCAGGTTGATTATTAGCACTAGTAGTAAGTGTTAGTGAATTGTTGGTTGCTCTAGCGGTTGTTCTAGGTAATATAAGTTCGGAATCTGATACGGTTGGTTTTCCGTTTGCTATGACCGCTGCCTGAGTTAGTTTAGCTTGTAAACTTCTTGCTACATCAGGATCCGTGGGTCCAATAACAGCTGGATTTTTCTTTATTGTCATTATTTTTTCTCCAAGTACTTAATATATTTAGTGCTAAAATATATAAAAAGCCCATATTATGGGCTTTTTATTGGAGTTATTTTAATTTATCCTATACACCAAAAATTATCATAATTATCCTAATCTAGTATAACCGTAATTTACAACTGCGTTAGCACCGCTATTGTTTGTAATTCCAAATGTAAATACATTAGCTGTGTTGCCTGAGTAAGGTGCCGCATTGCTAATTGCACCCTGTGTTCCAACAAACTGATTTGGTATTGATGTAAGTACTAATGCATTTCCTGCTACATAATACCAACCATATTGTTCACCTAGCACTGGTACATTTGTATTTGTAACAACTGCTGTAGCAATGTAAGTTACAATACCATTTGGAATATTACCGTTAACCCATATAGAGTATGTGCCGTTTAACGGTACACTAATATTCACTGTGTTAACTCCGGATGTAAGTTCCCAATTGCCTGTCGTTGAAGTAGCCACTCCGGAGACATTAGCACCTGCAATATTACTGATGTTACTACCATCACCTTTAAGATATTGTGCGCCGATAACATTAGCATTAGAATATAAATCAGTATTAACTACTACTCTGCCATACTGACTAAAATTCATGCCGTATGTATTAGCATTTGGGCCCCAATTAATATTACCAAATTGTCCAACCCAATTGATATTAGAACCTCTTATGCTAATATCACCGGGTGTTGTTAAATTACCAGTACTATCAAATATCCAATTTTGTTCTGTACCTGTTTTGTTTGCATGAATAACAACATTACTTGCTGCCATCAAATCAGTATTAGTATTTGTTATACCAAGTCTGTCACTACCGTTTTGTTTAACATAGAAGTTGCTGTTGGCATTGATTGTCATGTTAAGACCAGCATCAACCTTCAAGCTACCGTTGTTGTCTGTGCCGTTAGTACTGAATATCATACTACCACTATCACTTGCTGGTGCAATTATCAACCCTGTTTTAACATTGCCTGTTGTACTGATTGTGTTACTGCCATATGAGGCTAAGAATGTTGCTACATTACTGTTTCCATAATTGCCACCTAATTGAACTTGATGTCCGTTGGCATAGTTAACGCTAAATGTATTTGTTGGTAGTGTTAAGTTACCAGTTGGATCAAAAATCCAATCATATCCTGGGCCCTCTTCTGGATTACCAAGAGTTCTTATTCTAACACTGATGTTAGCATCATATGTGTCAATGTATGCCATTGATGATGGTAACGCTCCGATATATATTTTTTCATCACTGCTATGTAAATCCCATTCACCTTCTGTTGAAGGGAATTCAATACCGCCGCCATTTTGAAGAACAGTATTGTCTGGTAATGTTAGGTTGCCATTGTAATCAAACGTCCAATGATGCGGAGTGCCACTAATGTAAGCATTAGCTTGAATAGCAACATTACCCGTAGCCTGAACAGAGACATTAGCACCACTATCTCTGCCAAGAATCAGATTCTCACCGTTACCGGCAATATGAATATCTGGTCCACCGGTTAGATAAACATCTAAGTATGCACCTCCTGTATTAACATCTGGTTGTAATTTTAAATTGCCATTACCAACTACAGCGCCCGGTAATATTGTATTACCAGTATCGTCAAACTGCCATGTATATCCTACGCCTGGCTGTGGTATACCGTTAGCAAAAGTAGGATCACCGTTAAACAAATATGTATTGCTACCATCAGTGACCATACCACCTGATTCATTACCTATTACCATAGCTAGTCCAGGCGCACTTACTATAATGTTGCCACTATTTGTACCTGTCAATGTAATCTCGTCAAATGTAGTACCATCAAGGTCAAGAGTATCAAATATAAAGTTCCCTATATTAGCATTACCGCCTCCACCTAATTGAACTTGTTGTCCGTTAGCATAGTTAACTGCAAATGTATTACCAGGTAGTGTTAGGTTACCATCAGTACCAAAGGTCCAAACATTGCTGCTAGTTCTATCGCGCAGTGTAAAATTATTATCACCTTCACCAAGAATACCAAAGTCCCATTGTTGGGTTGCATTTGCTTGGTCTTGTACTGACAAGTAAGCACTACGTGGTGTATTGTAGTTGTCATCATATCCAACTACTGTCAATCCGGGTCCGGCTATGATATCAAAATCTGTGCTTTCTACTCTTGGGGCAAGTACTTGCAAATATGGTGAGTAGTCAACACGCTGTTGATATGCTGCGGTGCCATTTAGTGTAGGCATTCCGTTGCTGTCAAACTGTAGAGTAGAATAGGTATCACTTGGCGTACCGCCTTGATCGGAAAAAGATCCTAGCCAATTTACCTGCACTGCACCGTTATTTCCAACTGGCATGCCATACGGATTTCCGTTATAATAATTAATTGAACTGCTATCGCTAGGTAATGTTAAGTTACCATCAGTACCAAATGTCCATTGATTGCTGCTAGTTCTATCACGCACCGTAAAATTATTATCACCTTGGCCAATAATACCAAAGTCCCATTGCTGAGTTGCATTTGCTTGGTCTTGTACTGAAAGATATGCACTTAGTGGTTGATTAGTAGAGTCTGTGTATCCTATTATAGCCAAACTAGGTCCAGGTATTGTTCCATAATCTGATATTTCCACATTTGGTGCAAATATTTGCATGTATGGATTATGATTTATCCTTATTTGTCTTGCATCAGTACCGTCAATTATTGGATTACCATTAATATCTACATATATATTAGAATAGCTAAAAGTTAGACTACCGCCTGTTAAATTACCAAAAAATGAATTCGCTATTATAGCATTAGCACCAGTAATATTTGCGCTAAGATTGCTAAAAAATTCAAATGCGCCATTAGCATTACTAATTCTAGCAAATTCATTTTCTGTTGAAAATCCACCGGTAGCAAATATAATATCTCTAGTATTACCTGCATCACCTGTAGCTAATATTAAATTACCTCCGGCGGGTCCGCCGGGTACTGTATTACCATCAAAAGTTTGAACTATTAAATAACCATCACCGCGACTAGTTAAAGTATAATTAGCGTCATTAAATCCTGCGCTATTAAATCCCATATCTGTCCAACCATTGTCATCGTTGCCACGATGACCTAGTGCTACCCAGTCAGCACTGCCGTTATCTGATACATTATTGATCACTGCTTGAATATACGCTTGACCATTACTACTTGCTACTAAAACTGCATGTGATAGGTTAGCACCTAATGTATTAGCACCTGATCCAATAGAAATACTATCTCCGCCTAATACTACATTGTCAGGAGCATAAAATGTTCCGTCTTTTGCAAAAGTAAAAGAATGTACTGCTGCGTTTGCATATATTATAAAATTAGCATTAGCGGGACCTATTATATCCCCGGGAGTCGTTAAATTACCGGCGCTATCAAACTTCCATATATTATTATTTGAATTAATATTAATATTACCTGTACCGTTACTTACAATATTAATATCTGAATTAGAAATATTAGATGATATATTAGAATTGTTAAATGTAAGGTTACCTAAACTAATATTCCCGTTAACGGCCAACGACGTTAATGTACCAACGCTAGTAATATTTGGCTGTGCTGCATTTGTAACAGACTGTGCATAGGTTGACAGGAATACATTTTCTAATAAATTTCCTGCTTGGCTCAACATAAAGTTAGCAAGATTTCCTACTGTTACTTTGTCAGTTTGTGGAGCTCCTGTAGTATCAACTATAGGTAAAATACTTGATACTGATATATTAGTATTGGGTATAGTTGGTAGTTGAGGTATCGTTATTGTTGTCATTTTAATTTTTCCGTGTTATGCGAATACTACGCCATTATTACCTATACAGAACCATTTGCTGTTAACGTATTGTAGCGTACAGCCATCTCCTATATCATTAAATGTCATTGTACCTGTTCCCGAAGACTTCCATCCTGCATTAGTTACTGTAATAACCATATCACCTAAATCGGCGACCATCATAAATGTTTTTATTTGACCTGAAGTGCCTACTGCTAGTGTTCCCGTTTCAGCAGCAGAGGTACTAAAATAAGTGGCTACTACTGCTAAATCAGCAGCAGCACCGTTTGCTAAATCGTGGCTGCCACTAGCTAAAAATTTTCCGGTTACTGTAGTATTGGCTATAGTAGCATTTGTCATGGTAACTGTTGTTGGCAAATCGACAGTAATAGTCCCTGCTGCTACAATAGGACTACCGGTAACAGTAAGGGAAGAACTAGTTACACCTACACTTGTTACCGTTCCTGATCCTGCTAAAGTAGAAATAGTAACGTTGCCATTACTACCAGTTAAACTGACACCTGCACCTGCACTAAGCCTAGTAACTCCGGTATTAATAACAGTTATTGTACCGTTGGAAGTAATAGGTCCGCCTGTTATTTGAATTCCAAAACCCGGATCTAGGCCTACACTAGTTACTGTTCCCACAGAGTTTGCATTTGCAATATTTGTTATTCTCCCAAATGTATCTACTGTTACGGTTGGATAAGTATAAATTCCCGAAGTTACGCCAGTGGGTACCAAATCAAGTGTTATTGTTCCATTACCAATAATTGGACTTCCACTAGTAGTAATTCTAGTATTTGATGCTGCACCAACGACACTTACACTGGTAACAGTTCCACTTCCACCGTTTCCGCCTCCGGTTGATTCTATTGTTATGTTACCGTTACTACCACTAAGCACTATTCCATTACCTGCTGTCAATGAAAGTACTCCGGTATTTGTTATATCTACCGTCCCTGTATTAGGGTTTGAATTTGTAGAGATTCCTAAATTGCCAGTATATGTATTATAAGGACTAGCATTATTGAATAAAGTCTCAAAGTTTGTTTTTGTTTTATTAAAGGCAGTATATAACGAATCGCTATCTATTGATTCATTTGGTAATCCAATATTTATTGACAGTGAACCTGAAATCGCCATATTTAATCCTTGTAGTACTATTTATCATACATTAAAGGAACTACCACATCCACAAGTAGTTGTAGCATGCGGATTTGTAATAGAAAAACGCGACCCTTGCAAATCTTCTTTATAATCTACTACGGCACCTTCTAGGTATTGAAGACTCATACTATCGACCAATAAATTAGTTTTACCGACTTCAAATGTAAAATCATCTTCATTTTGTTCAGAATCAAATGTAAACCCATATGTAAATCCGCTACATCCTCCACCTTGTACAAACATGCGTAATTTAATAGTTGGATCATTTTCCTCTAGTAATAATTCGTTAATTTTTATTGTTGCGTTTTCTGTAACTGTAATCATAATGATTTCCCCCATCTAGTATTAACTACATTCCAATTGATAATCTTCCATTGTTCTCTTAAATATTTTTTCTTATCGGATCCGTAGTCTAAAATCCAAGCGTGTTCCCACCAGTCAATTAATAATAATATATCGTTACGGACCTGATGGTTTACAATCGTTTTAATCTTTCCATCAGTAGATAAGTATATCCAACCTGAACCCTGTATCTTCATAGCTTCAGTTTCAAAGTCAGACCTCATAGTATCATAGTCGCCAAAATGTTTATTGACGAATCCTAGCATAGGGCCGTTGGGCTTATTATTGTTTCTTATTTCACGAAATTGTGGGAACAATGTGTTATGCAGGAAAGCACCTGCATAATTAAATTCACTATCCCCTTCTTTGTTATTATACCGTTCAGCGTAACCTTGCGCTAACTTACCATAGTGAAGGTCTATAGTGGCTTTAGACAGCACAGGACTAACCTCGCTGTCTGTAAAATTCAACGGAATAATTTCTATGTCTTGAGGTTTAGTTTTTTCCTCAAGTAATGTAATAATATCTCGCATATAGTATTTATACAATACAGGAGATAGTTATTACATTATTTTCGTCTAATTATTCTGCCTTTAGTAAGATCATATGGGCTCAGTTCTACTTCAACTGTATCGCCTAACAAAATTTTAATTTCATTTTGACGCATTCTTCCTGAAATATAACCTAGTATTTTGTTACCTGTACCTAATGATATTCTAAATGTTGCATTAGGCAAAACATCTGTAATTTCGCCCTCCATCTTAATAGTATCTTCTTTAGCCATATTAATTTCTACGCATAGTGCTAATATCTTTCGCCTGTTCAGTATTAAAGATTGGTACTGCATTAGACTTGTGCATTGTACCAATACCGATAATTTTGTCACCTGTATACATTGGAGTCTTTGCACAGGTTACTGCACCCGTGATACCTAAATTAAGACTAGGTATATGGGGTGTTTCTCTAGCAATAGTAGGACTTAGTTTAGTAGCCTGTGTTTTAATTTTTTTAGTAACAAAAGGCTTTAGCATTGCATCCCATTTAGCTTTATTTTTTGCCCACTCTTGTTCTAATTCTCTAGCCTTGCGGGCTTCATCGGCATTACGGAATTTCTGTTTACCCTTGCGTTTTCCTAGAGAAGTAAGAGCAGGGTGTGCTAGATGCATAGTCATACTAGTATCATATAAGTTACGATACTAGTAGTATATAATAAAGTGGAATAAATGTCAACCGTCACTTTTGAAGAATTGCCCACATCTTTTCTTTTTCTAGGATTTCTTTTTCCAAAGCACGATAGCGCTCGCCCAATTCTTTTAATTCTTCCCATCTACCTTCTAGTTTTGGGTTTGGATGTAATAGTCCTAATCGTTTTTCTAAACTTTCAATAGCGTCTAAAAGGCTTTTACCTTTAATAGTAACTTCACCTTCAAACTCAGCATCACCTTTCACTGTTAACTGGTTATTAGTAGTAGTAGTGTTTGGCTGAATAGTCCAAGTAGGTGTAGTAGTTGAGGGGACTGTATAATACCCGTAATTTGGAACGGTATTTGGGGCGGTAATGGTAACGGTATTTGGAATAGTAGAGTTAGTAGTTATCATTGTGTTATTTTGTATGAACATTAATTTTTTTTCAAATAAATTTTGCCGTCTTTATCAATACTAATATCAAGGGTATCCCCTTCTTTCCAATTTAAACGGTCTAGTACGGGTTGTGGAATAGGCAATATTAGATCCCCGGTACTCGGATCTTCTTGTGTAATCACCTCGTATCTGGTAACGAGGTCGGGTTTTTTAGCCATGTATTAATTTAGAAATTGTTTGTATAATATTTAGCATTCAACACAATGTATAAAAAATTTACCATGCTCTACATGACCAATATCTAGCTTTCCAACGTGGTCCGGGATTCTCGCAACGATGACGGGCTCTAAATGATTTCCTTCGTCCAGGTATATTCTTTTTGATACGCATGTTTTTGTCACCAAAGTTAACTTTGACAACGTTGCCCTTTGGACCCTTTACATAGACTTTAGACTTCGCTACATCACCTTGCATTGGTTTACCCAATGGAACTTCTCGGCCCTGATATTTGGCCTCATCCATTTCATCTTCACCCATTTTAAATGATCCTCCACTAGAAGCATCTGACCCTGAACCTAATACCATACCTTCTTTGTACATATTGTCCCAATCCGATTGGTGATCGTATTCTCTTTGGGCTGCCTGATCTGCATAATATGCTTCCGCATCATCACTATCTTGTGCGCGGTCCCATGCTTCTGCATCATCTACTGCATCATAGTAATCCACATCACTATCATAATGATGTGGATTTGTAGATGGTCTAGAACGAATAGGGGATTCACTTAGTAGTTTTTTACTACTAAGTAATTTAAAAGTTTCTTCATCGGCTTCAAGTACTATCCCGTCTTTTGTAAATCCGATTACTCCGGTTTCTATTACAAAATCTTCGGATAATTCAATATCAAAACTATCGTGAAGCTCAACATTGTCTTGTTCACTTAGTTCTTCTACTATGTTTAATAAATTTCTAAAGTCGCTCATTTTATTCTCCGCATATTTTCGTTAGTTCTCTGATACTCTCCTGCTTTACCATCTAAACTTACACTCCAAGCGTAAAACTTAGTATCAGGGTATTCTTTTTTAAGTGTGACAAAACTATCTAGATTTGGAATAGAATCATCATACATAATCGCTTTACTATAGTTACCACTATCCAATAACTTTCTAATAATTATTTTTTTCTTTTCGTCAATTTCAATATTATCTTTAATATTTCCTGCACGATAAACATGCACTTTGCTCATATCTATGCCATATTTTCTAAATGTATCTAAAAATAATTCTTTATCATCAAAATCAGATCTAGCTGTTACCATAACAACTTTATTACCAGTGGCAATATCTTGCTTAAGTTGATTCATCATAGGAATGATTGGTTTAGCATTATAAAAGAATTCTTTAGCATTGGCAAAATCACCAAAATCAAAATGTTCGCCATCTTTTAATTTATAATGGGTAAATTCGTGGCTATTTAGGCTACGGACTACCTTGCCGTCTTTGATTACATGTACTTTAGTTTGTGTATGTACAAGGGTATCATCAATGTCAAATATTACTAACTTTGATGTATCTTCTTGATACTCTTTTAACATTTCAATTATTTTCATTATCTAGGGCTTTTTTATTAATTAGTTTGTGTGCGTCATGATGTTCAACATCCAATGCTGCTTTTCGTAATTGAATTACTGTTTGCACTTTTTGGTCTAATCTAATAAGATCATTATCTAATACACGAATACGATCAATAAGGGCTATTAAAGTAGTATTGGCTTGACTAATCACTGGTTTAATTTCTTTAGTAGCCCAACTCCAAACATAGTAAGTCATACCACTTAGACCAACTGCGGCTACAATAGGAAATCCAAATTTATTAACTAATTCAGCAATATTTTCCATGCTAATCTTTCCTGTGGTCAGTAAATTCGGCTCTAGCTATTCTATCATAATCTGGTTCAAGTCCCAATGATTGACTTATTTTAATGTCTAATCTTTGCAACTCATCAGTCATCGTATCTATTCTATTGTCTAGTCCAAGAACAATGTTATTCATATTATTAACACTATTAGTGACTCCTGCTAAAATAAACTTAATTGTAAGAAATACAAAATATCCAGAAGCACAGGAAGCTGCAATTGGAAATCCTAAATCAGTAATAAGTTGAAATATATTAGTAGGCATGTATATATTTATTGATTAATATAAATAATATACAACAAGGAGGTCATTATGGCAGAAGTTAAAAAAGAATCAAGATCGGAACGGGAAGCACATATCAAAGATAAAGCAGGCTGGGTTATTACCGTATTAGCCGCATTACTTGCAATTAATACTTATATTGCAGGTAATAATTCTAGCAAGGTTCTAAATAATACTATTAAAGCCAATGACACTTGGGCTTTTTATCAAGCAAAAAGTATCAAACAGACACTTGCTGAAATGGCTAGGGATGATGCAGAATACAAAAAACAATTTGATAAGGCCGCCAAACTTCAAGCTAAAATAGATCGTTATGAAAGTGATCCTGAAAAGGGAGAGGGAAAAAAGGAGTTAATGGCTAAAGCTAGAGCATTGGAAGCCGAGCGTGATGAAATTCGCAAAAGAAGTCCTTGGCTAACATTTGCCGGCTCTTCATTTCAAATCGCAATAGTTTTATTAACTGCCAGCATACTTGCGGTTAATATGATATTGTTTTGGGCTAGTATTTTTGTAGGAACAATTGCAGGATTATTAATGTCTCAAGGTATTTGGATGTGGATATCTTTTATACTTTAGATTTTCTTTTTGGAAAATAATCTACATCGGGAATTGGTGTACGATCAAGGTTGATAGGATCGCAAATCATTTCCCCGTATTTAATAACAATATAACCTAGCATTTTCTCATCTACATCATCTTCAAAGCCCAACATCATATGCTGATCCCAAGTAATTTTAAACTTAGTTTTAATAACTCGGTCATCAGATAATTCTGAAAAATTATTGTCTGTATTATAAAAAGTATAATATATCATTTTTGCCATAAAATAAAGTTTATTTGATCGGTTTGGTCTACAAAATGAAATTTATATAAACCAGGTTTTTCACCTGAGGGTGATATCATATGCCAACCCCATTTATCTTTGCAATTAGTTTTGCACCATTCTAATATTGAAGTTAACGAGCCATATGGTACACTAATATCGGTTCTGAAAGAATATTCAGTAACGGTTATCATTCTTCCAACAAATTGAGTTTATTAGGCTTATCTTTCCATTCTTCTGCATCGGGGGGAGGAGCCTTTCTTTTAGTAATATTAGGCCATTTCTGTGATAATCTTGCATTTAGATCGTACCAAAATTGAGGATTTTCTAATTTTTCATCATCGTCCTCTACGATTGCATCGACCGGGCACTCGGTTATACAAACACCGCAATCAATACATTCATCGGGGTTGATTACAAGAAAATTAGGACCTTCATAAAAACAATCCACTGGACAGACTACAACACAGTCAGTATGCTTACATTTAATGCAGTTTTCAGTTACTAAATGAGTCATTTGATATATCCCAACATTTCAATATGATATTTGGCGGTTTCGTCACTTAAATTTTTTAAGAAGGTATCGTTGAACTTAAACTTTTTACAAAAGGATTTACCAAAACTAACACCCTTAATCCTTTGAAAAAGAAATTCTTTACAAAATAGTTCGTATTCTTTTTTACTTATCTGTTTATTTTGGTTGTTAGTTAACTGTCCTAACCCTGATAGTGCTGTATTAAAATACATTTTAGTCCCACAAATTTCTATAGTATTTTGCAAATAGATCAAGACCTTCTTGAATTTTTTTATTATGTAAATCTAATCCTTCATGATCGAACCAATGATCATCGGGGTTTTTATCAATTATCTGAAAAGTACTTTCCATCTTTCCAGTTACTGGGTTAAGAAATTTTTTATCAGTCTTTTCCCATGAAAAATTGGCCTTACCATGATGGTATTTAGATTCATAGTCTTCCATCGCAAGTTGCTGAAAACTCCAAATCATTTTATCAAGAACGTTATCCCATTCTAGAATTTTTTTGTTAAACATTTCATCGTAATCTTCCCTGTAAAAGTCAAAGCATTCTTGAGAACTATAATCCTCACCACCGACTTCAGCAAATTCGTGGGGTACTCCGTGTTTTGTGGTTTTTAATTGTAATAGCATTGGGAGTATAATTAAAGCAAGGGTATGATCCATGCTATAAGTATCAAACTTCTCGATCTTTATGTCTATTTTTCGGTTATTGTCTTTTTTGGGATATTTGCCGATATTAATTTTCATTGTGATTTTGTAACCTTTCCTTCGATAAACATTAATACGGATGAATCATGTTCTACTATGGCAAGTTGAATTTGTTTTTGTTTAAATATATTTTTAGCTAATTCTTCAATTGAGTTACCCTGACAGACAAATGTATCAGTACCCTTTTCAAAAACATAAATCATGTTATTATGAATTTCGGTAATTAGTTTGGGAACCTGTTCTACTTTGATGTTTTTATCTTTGAGTATACCATGTTCCATTAATTCTTTTTTGATTCGGTGTTTCGTCCATGATGACCCGATAATGAAACCTAAGGCAAAAATATATGTTATAAAAAAATAATCGTCTGACAT
>Ga0304728_1001873_pt1 | contig 14166 bp, 15 predicted proteins | sample C_130625_MF_Meta_FD_190476 | JGI IMG/M metagenome (GOLD analysis project Ga0304728, IMG submission 190476) | Freshwater microbial communities from Lake Croche, Canada to study carbon cycling - C_130625_MF_MetaG (v2) (version 2) | ecosystem: Environmental > Aquatic > Freshwater > Lake | place... | reverse complement strand
TATTATCAGTATTTTTTGATTGATTATATTAAAGGAATAGAGTCCTTTTTTAAACAACACGACGATTGGACTTATGATAGTTTTTTAGAAAAATCACTCAGTACTGTAGATATATATGGGATAGGTATCGCTTTTTTATATGTTTTGAAACACGCAAAACCATTTATGAAGAAACCCTTTTTCGACGACATCTATAAATTGTCTTTTAGAATGATTACACCTGATCTAAAAGTACGATACACGATTTCTCCTCTTTTGTCTGATTATAAAAAAATTTTGAAAAAACATATTCCGAATTATTCTTCTTTAAAAATACCAAAAAGTAACACAGTTAAAATACCAAAAGGTAATACAGAGGGAAAACCTATGGCTGATTGCCCTGAAGGAAAAGTAAGAAATCCTCTAACAGGGAGATGTATTAAAGAAAAAACAAAAGTAAATGCAGAATGCCCTGAAGGAAAAGTAAGAAATCCTCTAACAGGGAGATGTATTAAAGAAAAAACAAAAGTAAATGCAGAATGCCCTGAAGGAAAAGTAAGAAACCCTCTAACAGGGAGGTGTATTAAAGAAAGAACAAAAAAAAATAAAGTAAATACATCCAATAAAAAAACCATGCGTTCTCATACGTAGCTAATTGTAAATCTTCAAAACAAAAATTGATTCATATTCTTCATCAGTGTAAAATTAGAAAACACAACAGAAATGTCTCGTCAAACATTTTCATTTAGTTCCCCAGACGTATTATCTGTATCGTTAAATGGCGGTGTCCGTTTGAAAATCCGTGTAGAAAGCATCTGTACGGCATGTGTATTTTTCGTCAATGAAAATGGTGAAAAGGTAGATATTCCGTGTGGAATATCCATATTTAACGAAACATGCGACAGTATTGTCGAACCCGTCTATAACTCTCAATATTTTATTTTAGGCTGGACTAGCACTTATAAAGTGTTTTTTGAAAAAAAACTGATTTTATCAGCGGTAGATAATGTGGATTTTACTTCTGATTGGATTTTTACAGACCCATGCAAACGCAAATGGTCAGTGTATATTGAACAATGAAAAATAGACATATCGTGAGGGTTATTTATCGATAGTACCTACAATATCCTGTAGGGCTACGGAACAAGCCAACTGTTCAGCTTTTTTTTTAATCTTGTGTTGACCTTTTCCCAACAGGATAAAAACACGGCGTTTTAGAGACATTTCTTGATGAATACTGTTGAAATCCCCATACTGTTTAAAAGGTATAGCTTCTTCAAAATTCAAATTATGAATGGATTGTCCCATACACAAGTACACACCCATACAAAATCCACCGTCTTGTGTAATTGTAGGTATTTCAATGTATTGTGGAACGCATTTGAATTCTTTTTGAATTATTACTTGTAATTGATTTTTAAAATTATCATTGTTTTCCAATATTTTACTCCAATTTACATGTTTGTCGAAAATTTTTGTTACAAAAATCTGAGCCATTTGAAATCCAGGCCCACATAGGAATGTATTACTGAACCATCCATTCTCGTCTTTTATTGGGATTTTATTAAAATCAAGAAACAATGCCCCTAAGAATGCTTCAAAGAGATTTCCTAATTTTTTGACGTTTCTGCGAGTATTTTTTATTTCAGCTTCTTTAGACAACACATACCATTTTTCCAATCCCATATCTAATATTAATTGTCCTAATGCATCGTTCTTGACTAAAGAAATTTTAGTATCAGTCATAAATCCTTCATCAGCTTTAGGAAAACGTGTATACAAGTAATACTTTGTTATGCATTCTAAAACACCATCTCCAACAAATTCAAGACGGTCATTCGATTTAGACTTCAAGTCTATTAAACAATCGTCTGGTTTAGTAAAAGTTGTTCCTGGTCTACGAACATAGGATTTGTGGATAAAAGCACGCTGGTACAACTTTAAATTATATAGAGGTGTAGGAATACCATATTCATTTAATATGGTATTCACTTCTGATTCTGTAATTTCACGGTTAATCGGATTATATGGGTCATGAAGTTCTGTTTCAATAACAGGAGACCCATCTCCATCTTTTTTAGGGCCGTAATTTTGGTCATATATATCTTGTTCTTTATGCATTCTTAACACCTGTTTTCTCCTGTTTTTTTTATTTTAGGAATGTTTATATTTTTATACCTGTTTCAATTTTCTCCAATTGAATAAAAATCTTATATGATTGTATAATATATAAATAACCAAATAATGGGTTTATCAAACGCCGCATCAAGAGCAAGAAATTATACAGCTTCTGTTAATCAAAACCAAGGAGGTGGGAGTAAAAAAGCAGGATTCCCTTTTATAATCGGTAGAACTGCCAATATTACCAGACAACTTGACTGCACCAACGCTAAAAATAATAACTGCTGTGGATTACCAATCTATCAAAAAACTCTTGTACTTGCAAACATTAGTAGAAACACTGGTCGTAATTCCAATGTCGATTATTGGAAAGTACCAAATTTATCTAAATAATTACATTTTTTACATCCTTGAAGATTGGCATATGAAAATTGTAATTCATTCAACAGTATTTCGTTCTGTTGAATGAATCTTCATTTTAACCAAACCCTGTTGCATACCAAGAGTAAACAGGCATAAATATTTTTATGTAATAAACAGGATAGCACACCATTCTTAATGGAAAACATCATCCCCAAAAAACGCGGAAAAAGTAAAAAGGCAATAAAAACGGATGAAATAGAACCACCTGTTGAGAAACAAGTAACGGTTTTCCTCCTCGAAAACACAGAACCACCTGTTGAAAACACAGAACCACCTGTTGAAAACACAGAACCATCTGTTGAAAAGACAGAACCACCTGTTGAGAAACAAGTAACGGTTTCTCTCCTCGAAAACACAGAACCTCCTGTTAATACGGTGATTAAAAATAAAGATCGTAATGTTAAAAATACAGTTTCAAATACAGAAAATAAAACACAACCTGTTGAAATTGTATTAGATGAAAGAGAACGTGATTTATACGAAGAAATAATGAAAATTCCGACAAATATTCCTATCTCAAAAAGGGTTCTTTCTATTGGCGATGTTATAATAAAAGGAGAGGAGGACAAGGACCTTTTGATTATTGAACGAAAAACTCTACAGGATTTACTCGCCAGTATTAAAGATGGACGATATAGTGAACAATCGTTTCGCCTATTAAATTCCTCACAACTCCCTCCTCATCAAATTCTATATTGTATTGAAGGAATGATTAGCTCTGTTAAATCACCGGAAGAGAAGAAACGCATATATTCAGCTATTACATCCATTCATTATTACAAGGGAATGAGCGTGTTGAGAACCTGGTCTGTTCAAGAAACAGCTGAATTGTTGATAAGAACAGCTGAAAAAATATGCAAAGAAACAGCCAATGGTAAATTACCATATAACCCTGTTGTTACAAGCGAGAATATCGAAAATAAAGAATACAGTCATAACTTGACTTCTTCTGTTAAATGTGAAAATATTACCCCTGATAACATTGGTGAAATAATGCTGTCGCAAATTCCATCAGTCAGTGTGGCTTCTGCAAAAGCTTTACTCGCCGTTTATAAAGGGGATTTTATCATGTTTATGGATGCTGTTAAAAATGACGAACCACTTTTGAAACAGGTTTATTTTGGTGGCGAAAAGCGTAGGAAAATAAGTGGAAAGTGTTTAGAGAACATTCGCCGACTATTATTACCTAAACTATAAACTTTTCATGCCTTCTAAAAATACGGATTGCTGTTTATTTTCATTCCACAATATTCCCTACCTTCTTTACTGTAATCAACAGGTTCATGTATTCCGCATTCTTTAGCTTTTTCTAATAGCCATTTAAAATTATCCCAAAATTCCGTTTTATGACCTATTGAAACGGTCAACACATGTGACATTTCATGCAAAGACACAAACATTAGTGTATGTTCGTCAATTAAATGGTCGTCGTTTTCTTTTGATTGGTTCAAACAGAATTTAATAACTTCGCCCTTGTTTTCCGAATAAGCTGTATAAGTGCTTGTTGGTAACGTTTCGCCTATTTTTTCTGGACGAAAACGTTTTGCCAATCGAATAGTTCTTTCGTCATCCCCGTATTTTTCCTTAAGGAATACCAACAATTGACTACATTTTATTGACGTTTTAGCCAAAAGGTCTGCTGCTTCGTTTATTTTACTACGTTCTCTAACACAATACTTGTTCCCATCAACTTCGCTTATGATGCATTTTAATTGAAATCCCATCTTCTCATAAAAAAAATAAGCTGCTAGAAATAATGTTATAGCAAATAACAGGTATATAATTCCTTCTAAAATATTCATTTACTAATCTTAAAATGAACCTGTTATTATTTCATGATATTTGTTTTTTTAGCAACAGGGGCTGTTGATTGGGGCTGTTTCTGTGCAACCTGGGGTGTTGATTGGGGCTGTTTCTGTGCAACAGGGGCTGTTGCTTGGGGCTGTTTCTGTGCAACCTGGGGTGTTGATTGGGGCTGTTTCTGTGCAACAGGGGCTGTTGATTGGGGCTGTTTCTGTGCAACAGGGGCTGTTGATTGGGGCTGTTTCTGTGCAACCTGGGCTGTTGATTGGGGCTGTTTCTGTGCAACCTGGGCTGTTGCAGATGACAATTTTTGAGAAATGAGCGGTAGTTTTTGAAATATATTTGGTAATATGAATGACTCTTGTTCTTTATTTAAAGGAATAAATTTAATTTTTTCTTTTATATTTTTCGTATACCGTGTTAGAATGGCATAAATTTGTTTGGCTATAAAGGGGGCATTAAAAATAAGAATATCTACTAAATTATCCGTATAGTTCATTAATTCAGGAGATTGAAGCATAGTCTCTAACCATTTTCTGTTTTTTGACAAATGAGTTATATTAAGCCCTTTTAAATCTATATGAACATGATAACTTTCTTTGGCATTCAATTGTTTAATATAATTTCTCATTTTTTCAACAAACCCTTGCTCATTTACAGGTGTAAATTTAATGAATAAAATGTTGTGTTCTAAATCAAGTGAAATAACTGTCATTCAGCCCCCTTTTAAAATATATATATATGACAAAATCTTTTGTTTATACGAGTTTTACACCGACGTTAAAATTGATTCATAATTTCCCCCCCCCTTGAACCAAAAAAATATATTGTTATTTTACAATTACAGTTAAAGATGTTTATTTATTCGTTGTTTGCTATTTACTACATTATTCGAAGTAAAACACACAGCCATTTCCACATGTCTCCTCTTTACAACCCTGTTATAATTCCCTTTTCAAAAGACAAGGTATGCGAAAATATAATGAAAAGTAATAGCGTAAAACTCGTTAAAGAAGATGGTTACGACCTTCATTTGGAATCAACAAATTCAACATTTCCAGAAAGAAACAGAAAAGAACAAAAACGAATATTTGATGATGCAGAAATTCTAAATAGTATTCACGACCGTATGTTTGCAACAGTTTTTATTCAACGTTTTCATGAAATACAGGATAAAATAAAACAGTTTGCTCATCCGGATAAAATCGGCGATTTCACTAAATCTTGCTTGACAAACTGGGTAAAACCAATAGATTTGGGTTCTGGGGAATTATGGGAAAAATATCAGAAAGATGGCGAAGTGTGGTAACACTTTTGATTTTTTTTAGCAAACCTGTAAAGTTGGTTTGCTAAAAAGTAAAGAAATATAACAATAAAATCGCAAGTCTAATATATGACAACAGTAGCCTATTATAACGGCGATAAAATTGATTTTTTTATAAACAACCAACAGACACCATATAAAATTCCTAAAACCGATATGACAACAACGACAATTTTAACAGAACCGCCTGTAAAAATTACGAAATCTGCTTATGATAAATTTCTTGATGAGCATTGGTATGATAGTAAAAGTAAACAAAAAACTACAAAAACAATAACCAACACACGTATTGGCGATAAAAAGAAAGGAATAAAAGGCGGAAATTGGTTCATTCCTGATAACGAGTATTATCACTTTTTAGATTTATATTACAGTGAAATTATTCATAAAGGTGCGAATGAATATCTAACAGAGTATCAATTGGAGGATGGTGGACCAATCTTAATCGATGTTGATTTGCGACATGCATATGAAGTTAAAACGAGACAATATTCTCAGAAACATATAGACGGAATAGTCAAGATATGCGCAGATATTATTTGTGATAAAGTATATCAATTGGACGACGATGACCGTTTTCAAATCTACCTGTTGGAAAAACCAGCAGTTAATGTCGTTGAAAGTAAGAAAATGACCAAAGACGGTATTCATATTATTATCGGAATTAAATCGAATCCGTCTGTTCAACAATTTATTCGACAACACATGTTAAAAGCTATTGCAGATAATTCGGATTGGTCGACTTTACCTATTACAAATAGCTGGGAAGAAGTATTGGATGCAGGGATTAGTAGTGGGAAAACTAATTGGCAACTGTTTGGTTCACGTAAGCCCGACCATCAAGCGTATACCTTGAGCGCAGTCTATGATGTTTGTGGGAAAACAGAGGATAATTTGCAACAGGTGTGTTTGAAGGATTTTCCATTATCTAAAAATATCCAAAAACTGTCTGCGAGATATTGTGACCATCCGGAGTTTTATCACAGGTCTGCTTATATTCATCATAATCAAGGATTGAAAACAACAGAACCTGTAAAATCTACATGCACAAACACCCACCCTTTGCCGATACAGAATCTGAATACCAACACCAGTTTTATAAGTTCTATTGTTCCTGTTGAAGTCCCTATTATTACATCAAAGAACGATTTGGATTCGTGGGTTTCTGGATTTTTGGAAATCAACGCGTCACAATATGAAGTTCAGGACATTTATAAATTCGTCATGGCTCTTCCGGAATCTTATTATGGTTCTGGGTCATACGAAAGATGGTTTCGTGTAGGGTGTGCCTTGAAAAATCACGATAATTCCCTGTTTCCTATATGGGTAGCATTTAGTTCACAGTCAAACAGTTTTGATTGTTTATCCGAAGTGGAAGTACTGTGGAATAAATGGAACTGTATGAACAATCACGACCGATTGACTATACGGTCAATAAAATACTGGTGTCGTCAAGAAAACCCAGAACAATACAAGAAGATTTGTGATGAGAGTGCTGACCAAATGATTGAATGTAGTTTGAATTCTTTAGACCAAGTAAAGGGTGTTCAGGGAATGTCTCATACCGATATTGCTACAATTTTATACCATTTAAAGAAGAACGAATATGTGTGTTCATCTATTAAATCCAAAGAATGGTATAAATACAATGACAATTATTGGGAAAAATCCGAAGAAGGAACCGACCTGAGAAAATTCATATCGGATGCCAAAGGACTTCGCGGATTCTATTCTAAAAAACTCCGAAATGTTATGGATGAATTGCGGAAAATACCACAGGAGGATGAAGACCGCACCAAATTATTACAGAATCGAATTTCGCTTATTCAAACCATTTCACAGAAATTAGGTGATGCCAATATGAAGGATAATATTATGAAAGAAGCTCGAGAATTATTCTATGACGCTTTCTTCAAAGAAAAATTAGACACTAACAAGGACCTTTTGTGTGTTAAAAACGGTGTGTTGGATTTTAAGGAAAAGGTATTTCGTCGTGGAAATCCTGAAGACTATTTATCAATGTGTACCCGTTCTGTCTATATTCCCATTCAAAGAACGAATTTGGCAAAAGATTATTATAATAACCCATCTGTTGCTTATCAAAATATGTCTGCGCGAGACTGCAAACACTCCTTTGTTGCCATGGACAGTCAACGGTGTTGGGTTCCTGAAGCTATAGAGGTGATTTCTACATCAGCAGGAATTAACCGATTGAATGAAACTGTAGACGACATTCACGAGTTCATGGAGAAAATATTTACTGAACCGGAATTACGAGAATACATGTGGCAACACCTGGCTTCGTGTCTATTGGGATATACTAATCAAACCTTTAGTATGTATATCGGAAAAGGGTCAAATGGAAAATCGGTCTTGACAAAACTAATGTCTGACATTTTAGGCGATTACAAAGGCGATGTTCCACTAACTCTCATTACAGAAAAACGACAAAAAGTGGGCGGTCTTGCTCCTGAAATAGCTGATTTGAAAGGCGTTCGGTTCGCATTAATTCAAGAATCGTCTAAAGGAGATGCGTTGAATGAAGGAATTATGAAACAACTCACCAGTGGGGTGGATGTTGTCCAAGGACGTGGTCTGTTTCAATCGTCAGCTACTAAATTTTATCCGCAATTCAAATTGGCGATTTGTTCCAACGAAATGTTGGAAGTTCGGTCTCAAGACGGGGGAACGTGGCGACGTATTCGCAAGATTGAATACAAGTCTAAATTCACCGACAATCCAGACCCCAATAATCCACGAGAATTTAAAAAAATAAGCGAAATCGCAATGCATCAAAAAATGAATGATTTTTGGAAATCAGTATTCCTTTCAATGTTGGCTGAAGTGGCTTTCAAGACCATGGGTCAAGTCGACTCCTGTAGTATCGTTGAAGAAGCCAGTCGTTCTTATCAAGAGTCGTTAGATTTCATGATTGGATTTATGCGAGACTGTGTCGAAGTTTCAGAAGGTGGCCGAATTACAAAAACAGAAATTAACGAAGAATTCGCCAGATGGTTTCGTCTTAACAACGGCGGAAGAGAACCTAAACCTAAAGAAATTCATCAACAAATGGACGAGCGTTATGGAAAATACGATGGGCGAAAAGGGTGGATGGGTGTTCGCTTAAAACACGTTGTCGAAGATGATGATGAAGGACCTCTTGTTGAATTCTAAACACACCCTGTTGGAGTGAAGGCTTATACTCTTTTGTGGTATTTCTTCATGGATTTTTTCGCTAAAATCAACGCCTTTTTTTTAGGATTGCAACCCTCTTCAAGTATATGATAATCAACAGTAGCTGACTTCCCCGAAGTAATAGCACTCGCTAAACGCGCTATTCCCCAAGACTGTGGCGTTTGATTTGGCCGTGAACCCGATGAATAATAGGCCCCTTCTCCTTTTTGAACGATTTTTTGAAGAGCCTCTACAGAACAACCTGTTGCAATAGATAATTCTTTATTTGGCAAAATTCTTTCAATATGATATATACTCTGGGCATTGCGTATATGAGGCGATTTTTTATGAGTATAAGAATCTAATTTCTCTCGGGTGTAATATTCACCTCTTTGGTATGCTTTCCGCGATTTATTCAACATTCTCATCTGTTTTTTCCTGTCTTTAACAGTTAGACTTTTTGGGATATATCTTTGAGGAATTTTACGCATTTATATATTTTACAGATATACAAATGCGATATACAATTTCGAAAGATGAAAAATTGATGTAAAGTTATTTACATATTATATTATATTCAAAATTTATATTATAAACACAATATGAACGTTATTAACCAAAATTTTAAATCGAGAACAACTCTGTTGGAACTATTGAAGAAAAACGGGTTTGATACTCAATCCTATGAGGGATTTAGTAAAAACGAAATAGATACAATGACCAGAAATAACACCCTGGATATGTTGATTACTACTCCAACAGAACAATTACCACTTCGTAAAGTCTATGTTAAATACTTTACAGAGAAAACCTTTTCTGTCAATTCCATCAATGAAATCATTATTGACCTTTACGAAAACGCTGATGAAAAGTATCTGTTGCGTGAAAAGGAAGATTTCGTCGTAATTGTTACTCCAGAAGAACCCAATGAAAAAATACAGGGGTATTTAACTACTCTTTTTGAAACACGCGGTATATTTATAACAGCGATTAATATTCGCAGACTTCAATTCAATGTATTAAATCATAAACTTCAGCCTCGCGAAATCTACATTTTAACAGGGGAAGAAAAGATTGCATTTATGGAAGAAAAAAACATCAAGAACGCAAGAGAAGATTTACCGGAAATATCGCGATTCGACCCTCTGGCTATTGCCTTATTTCTTAAACCTGGCGAAATATGCCATTTTGTTAGAGACAGCCCTGTTGCAATTTCGTCTCATTACTACAGGGTTTGTGTTTAGAACAGCCCTGTTGTGTGACGTTTGTATTTTTTCTATGGTAAGGTACGACAAAATAACGGTAACAGTATAAAAATAATTTAAATATACATAATATTCATTTTGACTATAATAATGGAACTTGATGAACAAACAGATACACCCTGTGTTGTTTCAGATGAAGCTACCATAGTGTCGTCGAAAACAAAAATGAAGACCACATGTAAAACCAAGAAGAAAAATAGTACAAAGTTAATCACTAAAAAAACGGCTGAACCATTTACCCCACCGAATGTTATCTTACATCTAAAATGCATGTTGAAAGACCTGGAACAATATAACTTTGAACGGACACGTATCGTAAAAGACCCATTGCAGTATAGTCCAGAAGTTCCTCCTGAAATTAAAGCCTATGATGATTCCGATGTTTTTTCATCTGCATTGATATCTTCAGCCTTTTGTTTTAATCAAGAATACAATTGCGAAAAAAGGGATAATGAACCTGTATCTTCTGGATTAGGATTATCTGGAATAGTGGCTTATCCTTTTACACTATGTAATAAATGTAAAGAACAAACAGAAACATCCTTTGGTACGACAAAACACCCTGTAGAAACACAGGGCTGTGATTATGAAAAAACACTGCGGAAATTAAAAGAACTAAAGATTCAGTTCTATACCAATGATTGTGAACCAATGAAGAAATCTGCTTGTATGTGGTGTTCTTATGATTTTGATAATGAACCCTTTTATTTACCTAAACAGGAGACTTTTACTAATTTTATCGTTTATGGATGTTTCTGTAGTCCAGAATGTGCAACAGGGTATTTATTTAAAGAGCGTATTGATGATACGGCAAAGTTTGAACGATATCATTTATTAAACAAAATTTACCGTTCAAGTTGTATCGATAATGAAAATATTCATCCAGCACCGAATCCTTATATTTTATTAGACCGATATTTAGGTAATTTAACTATACAGGAGTATAGAGACCTTTTGAAAAAAGGCCGTTCATTCGATATTGTCGAAAAACCCCTGTCTCGCATTTTACCAGAATTACACGCTGATTTTAATTCGAGTGGTGGTTGTAACACTTATAAAGTAAAACGTAGTAATGGTTCATCCACTATGTAGAAATTCATAGATTTACTTTGCAATTCGTGTTGATTATTTTTTTGATATAAGGAATAATACCCACCCTGTTACCTAATTGCTGAAAACATATTCAGCAATTATGAATCGTTGAAAATAAAAATAAATACAATACAAACAGGATGTATCGTCCAAATATACCCGTTAGAGTAAATGCTATTCCGGATGATGCTTTCGCTACGGTTTTCTGGACAGCTCCGACAACCGATGTATATGGAAATGATATTACAGGGGAAATCATTCAATACACTGTTACTTCTTCTCCGGATAATCAAAGAGTTAATACACGAGGGTCTACAATAACCAAAATTTTTGGTTTGAGAATAGGAGTTCCGTATACATTTACTGTAACAGCTAGAAACAATTACGGTGTATCTGACAATTCTCTCCCTTCAGACCCAATAATACCCTTTAAAAAAACATTGTCTGACCCACCAATCAATTTAAATGCGAGTACTCGTCCAAATTCCCTCTTGTTGTCTTGGAGTAGACCTCTTAATAATGGAGGAAGCAGTATTTTATACTACACAATCACCCTGTTGGACTCAGTTCCAATTAAAAGAGTTATATTTACACCCCCTACTAATAATGACACAGGAAGTTATAGCTACCTGTGGAATAATTTACTTAATAACACGAGTTATTCCTTTTCTATTTCTTGTACAACCTCTTTAGGAAATTCTTTTGAAGCTTATATTTCAGCCAATCCTTCTGACGTTCCTTACCCGCCAACTAACGTCTATTTAGAAAACGCTTCTGATATTTACACTTCGGCAATAGTTTATTGGACACCACCTGTAATGGATATAGGTATTACACCTATAATTAGCTATACGATTGTTGTTCAACCGTCGATTACGAATTCCCCTGTTATAGTTGGTCCGAACGAGACTTCTAAACTCATTGAAGGCCTTAATCCTTTTGTCGGATACTATTTTTACGTTTATGCAACAAATAGTGCAGGAGACTCATTGAACAGCAGTATTGTTGGCCCTAATCATATAATTCAAAACTCGAAACCTGTTAATTATAAAAAATTCGTAACTGGTGGTAATGACCCTTCTATTAGCAAACGAATGCTTTATGCATACAGTATAGGACGTTTGCGAAAATCTCAATATATTAATTATGGTGGCGGGGCGGCGTTTTATACATAATGGATGTTGTATACCGATAAATGAAATAAAAATATCAACACTATATACATAAAATGCCTGTTAAAACAATTATCGATTGTTCAGAAAAATTACAGACGATTTTACAGGAGAATGATTCATGGGTGGTTCTTAAATTGTCTGCAACCTGGTGTAATCCTTGTAAAAAAGTAGAACCGCATTTTAATACTTGGTTTTCAACTTTACAAAACGATGTGAATTTCTACCTGTTGGACATTGATGAAAATTTCGAAATTTATGGATTTTTAATGAATAAAAAAAGAGTAAATGGTATTCCCGCATTTCTTGCTTGGAAAAAAGGCAATACAGGGATTATTCCTGATTTATTTTACAGTGGTACAGATGTAAATCAAATAAACAGTATATTTGGTTTAATAAAATCGAGTATAGAAAAGATGTAGTCTTGTTCTCCAATATTATGACATACTATCTATAAAAGTAACTGTTGCTAAAACTAAACAAACAATAATAATTAATAATACTTCCAACCACGAAATTACCCCTCCCTTGTATGCGTTTGTATACAATAGTGTTTTTAATGGTGTATCGCTAATCATCATTTTTTAAAAATAGCTTATATACTATAATATAAAATTATTGTGTTTTGACTAATTACACGCGTTTGAAACAAGAATAATAAAAACAAGTAAACATATAATATTGTTTTTATTTCCATCATTTCTTCAATGAAAATTCATGAAACTACTTTTGAAGAGTATGTATCTGCGGTAAAACATTTCAATCATCATCCTCAAATTTTGTCGGATTATAAACAGGGAAACAAAACAGGGTTCCCCGATAAAAATCGGATTTTTTATGGACCGAATGGTTCTGGTAAATATTCACAGGCGTTGTATTCCGTTTGTGATTCCAGTCCATCTAAATTAAAATACGAAAAACGAATGACATTGCAAACTGAAAAGGGTGAATATACTTTTCGTTTCTCTGATATTCATTATGAAATTGACATGTCCCTATTGGGATGTAATTCTAAAATATTTTGGGACACATTTTTCCAACAGGTGGTTGAGATTATTTCAGTTCAAAAGGATAAAAGGGGAATTATTGTTTGTACGAATTTTCATCATATTCATACAGAACTGTTGGAAACGTTCTCTAGTTATTACAAACAATTTTACAGAAGAAACGACCTGTTGTTTAATCGTAATGATATTTGTTTGCGATACATTATTTTAACTGAACACCTGTCGTTTATTCCTCCTCTCGTTCTAAATAGCTCAGACATTATTTCCGTTCCTTTACAAAACAATCCTGTTGCCCCCTGTTTTGATTTATTTCACAAGGTGTGTACACCTATATTAGAAGCCATACGAAAAGACCGTATTGGAATTGAATGTTTAGACTTTTTTCGATTTCGAGACCTGTTGTATGATATTAATATTTATCAAATCGATGTTTTGGATTGTTTGTGGTTTGTTCTATTTTCTCTTGTAGAAAATGGGGAAATAGAACAGGAGGACGTTTCAAATTATTACGCCAAAATTATTTTCTTTTTAAAATATTACAATAATAATTATCGAACTATTTACCACTTTGAACGCATTTTCTTACAGTTGTGAAACTCTGTATTACGAATACATATTTTTCTATCTTACTGTTTGACATTTGTTCATACTGCTTAAACATTTTTACACCCTTGAAGATTTACACCCTTGAAGATTTACACCCTTGAAGATTTACACCCTTGAAGATTTAAATCGGCTCCTAAAGGAGCCCTTTAATTCATTCAATGGGATTACTGTTACCGATAAATGAATTAATAGTACAACAG
>Ga0304728_1001872_pt1 | contig 14167 bp, 15 predicted proteins | sample C_130625_MF_Meta_FD_190476 | JGI IMG/M metagenome (GOLD analysis project Ga0304728, IMG submission 190476) | Freshwater microbial communities from Lake Croche, Canada to study carbon cycling - C_130625_MF_MetaG (v2) (version 2) | ecosystem: Environmental > Aquatic > Freshwater > Lake | place... | reverse complement strand
ATCCCGCCTGCTGTTTGGATTCAGATGTAGACTGTGAATTAAAACTCGCATAATCTCGATCCGTATCGTCTTCGGCATAAGAACGTATTTTGGCGGTTTTTCGTATAGTGGAATTCCGTTTTTTTGTATCTTGATTGTCATTTGTCCATGGGGAGGAATAACTCAATAATGACATAATAAACTATTTACATATTAAAGATAAAAAAAAGTGTCATCTTGACATGTCATATAGAATGTCATATGGGACACGAAAGATATATAAATGTATAATATAAATGGCAACGACTTTTGGCAAATATATCATTGAGTTTTTACCAATCATTTTGATTTATTTGTTGGTGACTTATACCAATCCAGTAGTTCGGATGAGCCATACCATTTTAGGGAAAATATTCGCAGTATGTTTAATCATCTTTTATTCAACTATTGACGAGATTCATGGTGCAATTGTATGCATTCTTGTCATATACTACTATCAATCGGATTATGTCGAAGGAATGGCAACATTGCTAAATCAACAAGAGGTGCCTCCTTTTTCGAATAAAACCGAATCTTCAAAAAAAGAAGGTTATAAAGATGACTCTGATTCAGATTCAGATTCAGACTCGGATTCAGACGATGAGGAAGAAAAGAAAAAAAGAAAAAGACGAAAGAAAAGGAGATCTAAAAAAGACAAAGACGAAGGATTTGAACTCTTGAAAGATGCTTATATAGAAAATCCTAGTACAAAGAAGCAATCTTTGTCGGAAGAATCGAAACATGATTTTCAAAAGAAGCATTGTAAAAATGGGCATTTGATATTTCAAGATCACCGTGTAAAAACGGAAATGACGGAACATGTATTTTCAGAAATCAAATATAATGACGAGAGATGTAATCTATGTGACCCTACTTGCGATTATTCGATTGTAGAATCCAAAATAGTGACGGAAGAAACATTGCGTCCAAAAGACTCGAATGATTGGGTAGATCACGTTTGGAAAACCATGACCGAATATTATAATTCTTCATAGAGTCCTATAGAGAATATGTATGTGTGGAAAAATATCACATTGTATATTAAAATACAATGTCATATATGCAGAATGGACCAATGTCGATAAAAAAACCAAAACCGTTTAAAATACCGAAAACGGACAGTATATTCCTGAAATATGCCTATCGGATGTACTATTATGTAAACGAACAAGTATCTGCGTTGAATCAGAGTAAATATTTCGCGGGGCTCATGATTATCACGATTAATATAGCGAGCAAATTCGTGAATTTCAATATTAGTCGTACCATGGAATCTTATTTGAGATTTACATTTAGTCGAGATATATTGATTTTTGCCATTATGTGGATGGGAACGCGAGATATCTTTGTCTCAATATTCATGACGACACTCTTTATCATCATCATGGACTTTTTATTGAATGAAAATAGCATGTTTTGCTGTTTGCCGGAAAGTTTCACCACGGATCACTTGACCATGTTGGAAGAAAGTAGTACGAAAATATCACAAGATGATATTAAAAATGTAGAGGCGGTTTTAGAAAAAGCGAAAGAAATCAATAAATTGTTATCATCGGGTGAATTCAAGACAGATAAAAATATATGAGTATATATAAATGTCAGATAGTGCAACAGATATAGATAATGTAAAAGGTGATGTTTGCATGATTTCGCCAGATAACCCGATCAAGCTTGATACAGTACGCATCATGGTTGATTCCAATATACCTGGGAAAGAACCTTTTGAATTAAAACGTCAAATGATCTTTCATCCCACTTTGAAAACATCTTCTTTCAAAAAAATGTCGGATTATCCATTTATTACAAAAGACCGATGTTATCAACCGGATGTAAGTCGATTTTTAAATACACTACCATATGATAAGAAATTATCATTCTTTTTTAGTAAAGAACGACAATTAAAAGTGTTTGAAGATTTGAAATTGTATACTTCTTCCAGAAGAGTTGTAGAAACTGTCAAATCTCATACAATTGACGATAGTGAAGTCTTTAATTCAACTGAAATAAAAAAACTAAAAGATAAAATTAAAGAAAATGACAAAAGTATCGATTACAATGAAAATCTATCAAGAACAAGAATTCGACAATTGGACGATAATCAGTATTTATTCTTGAAAGATGATATAACATATTATGTCAATGAAATAACCAATGATTCGAGTGAAGAAAATAAAAAAAAATATAGAGTACAAACAAGGATTGAAGACAATATAAACAAAAAGATAAACAACATGATAAATGAAATTAAAAGTATTACATTTAGTTCCGAACAAGTTCGGAATGAATATTTTGATAAAAAGGTTAAAAATATATATGATTCACTTGAAAATATATTTACTGATAAACCAGAGATTGTTGAATCTTTGAAAATTCAAATTCTTGATATTATCGATGATGACACAAATTATGAAGATGGCGATTTTAAAGATGGCGATTTTAAAGATGGCGATTTTAAAATTGATGAAAAAATTATCAATGATATTAATTCTATTTTAGATACTTTGAATGGATTTAAAAATAAAATAATTGGATTAAGAAATAAAAATAAAACTTTAAATGAAAATATTGTCAAAGAATATGAAAAAGTACAACCTCAATCATCTGGACATTCTAGTACTCCAACAACAAATAATGATAATACAAACGATATCTACGTAAAAAATGTAAAAACTATGTTAGAAATGTTATTTCCGAATAGTTTTCCATCATTGAATAATATCAAGGATTCATATTCCATGTTAATTAAAACAAATGATTCAGAAGAATCTATTTTTTCATGGAAAAATATATATCCCAAATTTTTGACACAAAATACGTATCCAGATCAATATTATTCTTATTTACAACTTGATGGTAAAATATATACAACGACACAATTAATATGGTTAAATGATATCTTTAATCATCCAAAATATAAAGAACTTATCGATAAATACGAGTTTTTTACATTTTGGAAAGAACAACAAAAAGGTACATTAGCTACAGATTTATTAAAAAAACAAAGTTTATTTGAAATTGATTTTAGTAAGGATAATTCTAATAACGGTAAATATAAATTTACCGAAGCAGACAAAGATTTTTTCAAAGATAAAAAATTTGATTTGGCATCAATATCGGGAAGTGATAGATCATATTCAGAAAAAGTAGACTTGAATAAAAATTTAGATGGTATTTATAAAAGTATAGAACAAATTGAAACATATTTGAAAATAACATCTAAACCAGAAGATGTTTATAAAGAAATTTTGGATTCTGCACTTGCAATTCGTACATTATACAAAAAAGTAGCAGATAAAATCATTATAACAAAAGATATTGAAACTAAAATCACGCGTCTCATCAGTTCCATCACTGAAATTAATGCCATTATAAATATACAACGAAAATTCATAGATACCAATGAAATTGTGTTGAATTACGAAGCCGAAGATAAATCTACAGTAGATGAATTAAAAGAAAAATATCCCGAATATGTCGAATTTGTTGATTTATTTAAAACGTTCATAAGACCCAAACGAAATACCATAAATACAAAACTACAAGAAACCATCGAAGGTTTTGCAACGGGTCAACAAATCCAACAAACCGAATTTCAAGAATTGATTCAACCAAATAGTAGTTCATCAGAGATAACAGCAAAACAAGCCACACAATTAAATATATTACAAGCAAAAGCCAATGAACCCCGATTCGAGATTTATATACAATTGAATTTAATCGGAGGAAAGTTAAATGATAATAATCAATCGCGAATCAATTGTATGTATAAAAGCGAATATTTGGGAACCGAATTAGATCATATATTGCATCCATCTAAAAAATCGTGGGAATTATCCACAAAACGTCTTTTTTTCGATTTGGATGAAATGGAGAAAAAGACAAAATTGCAAATGCAAGAACAAAAACAAAAAGAAGATGCAGTATCTCTTAAACCGCCTGATAAAAATCCAGATATAATGCCACCTATGCCTCCTCCAATAGAAACAAATCGAGCAACTGCGGCTGCAGCCGCAGGAGGAAGTAAAAAAACCCGTCATCGTACATTACCTATTTATCCTTTACGAAAAACAAAAAAGACGCGATCTAGATAAATCGACGACTCAATTAAATCGGTACATCATGGGATCCTTATCGGGATTCTGTCGAATAAATTCGAGTTCTGTCCTATAGAACAATTCTACATCGGGACCTGCGATGGCCGAATAATAATTCGCACGCATGTATTCGAGTGGATATTTGATATAGTACCCATGTTCTTCTGAATATTCGCCGGTGGACCAAGTTGTAGTACCATTTGTTCCTCTTATGGAATACATGATATAAGGTATCTGTTTTACGACGGATTCTTGTTGTTGTAAATGAAATGCGACAAGACGTTCTAAATTCCAGCCCATTCCTATATTTGCTTGCATTATTTCATAATAATGTCGGCGATTCATCAACATTTCGGGTAGAATCGTCAAATAGGATTCGATATTGGATCTGGATAAAACGGCATGGCGATCTGTGTATCCCCCGTAATGTTCCCCGAAAGGTATCCATATGGATTCGCTGGATAATAGGTCCATCGTCGGATGTGGCATGGTGTATATAAAATCGCTCCGCGTAATGACGAATCTATCGTATTTATCTATAAGACCGTTTTTCGCAAGTTCTTTCAAAAGAAACCATCGATAAAAAAGGAGAATCCCCGCGGATCCCGGATGTTGATTCGGACCTTTGATTCCCCCCATGAATTGATCGGGGATTTTCAAATATTCGCGCCAATCCATTACCGCATGATTGGGATTTTCTTGTTGGATCGTGTTGGATACATAGTCAAACGCATCTGCATAATTATCGGGTTCGTCATATAGAAATCTGTATATGGAATTCTGGTAAAAGGGATTTGTATAATCATAATTGGAACGTATTCCTATACAAATACAGAGATCTGCATTCAAGGTGTCCAATACATTTTCTTTGAAATTTGTGTATGTGAATTCTGATGCGCGTGTTTCACTTAATATAATCACGAGGGTTTTTTCCTTTTCATTGGACATATTGTTTTATAGGATATAAAAGAATATGCGATTTTACGAATTTTAGGATGTGGATATAAATCAACCAATCAACTATTTTATGCGAAAACGGGAGTTCCCTTGACGTATTTTCCGGCTTCTACACTAATATCTCCGTTCTCATCTAATCCATATATGACACTATCCGTTTCGTTTGTCACATAGTATACTTTACCGTTGATGGTAATTTCATACACTTCATCTTCTTCTTGTTCTTCTTCTACTTCTTCTACTTCTTCTTGTTCCTCGACTTCTTCCTCTACTTCTTCTTGTTCCTCTACTTCTTCTTGTTCCTCGACTTCTTCTCGTTCCTCGACATCTTCCACTTCTTCCACTTCTTCCACTTCTTCCACTTCTTCCACTTCTTCCACTTCTTCCACTTCTTCCACTTCTTCCACTTCTTCCACTTCTTCCACTTCTTCCACTTCTTCCTCTTCTTCCACTTCTTCCTCTTCTTCCACTTCTTCCACTTCTTCCACTTCTTCCACTTCTTCCACTTCTTCCACTTCTTCCACTTCTTCCACTTCTTCCACTTCTTCCACTTCTTCCACTTCTTCCACTTCTTCCACTTCTTCCACTTCTTCTACTTCTACTTGTTTTTGTTCATCGACATCTTCTACTTGTTCTTGTTCATCGACATCTTCTACTTGTTCTTGTTCCTCGACTTCTTCTTCCTCTAATTCGAGTTCCTCTTCTTCTTCAAGTTCGGATTGAGTTTCTTGATTTTTCTGGAGATCATTTACTTCATCGTATATTGGAGAATCTGTCATATTCTCAACTATGAGTTGCCATTTTTTACCATGGAGTATTATTTCGTGCACTTTGGTATTTTCTACTGTTTCTTCTTCTTCTTTTTTTATATGAACTTCATCTGTAATTTCGGTAATGTCATATAGAATATTATCTTTAGAATTATGCGAAACATCTTCCTCGACAGTGAGATCGATTGGTTCTATAGGACTACATTGGCAGAATTTACAAGATTCTTCTTCTTTTTGAGATAAAAGATATTTGACCAATCGTTTATTTTCCTTTTTCAATTTCCGGTTTTCTCGCAATAGTTTTTGAATAAACGGCATTTCGATAATGAAATCGAAATTGTTCTTGTATTCATGATAGTTCTTTTCTAATGCAAGTACTGACTGGAATGACATTTGATTTGGATTAATTATGCTTTTTGCTTTATACTTTTTTAGAAATCAATTTTTGTCCATCCATCCAAGAAAAGATCACCCAAGTCATTATGTTGCAATTTTGGGCCAAACCATTTACAAGGATAATATACACGATTACTATTTGACAAATACGCGCCCCACCAACTATACGTACTATTGGCGATAATGTTGGCACTGCAATTGCTCATGAGGAGGAGTTGTTTCCAATCGGGGATCGCATCATCCACTTTTTGAAAAAAGATTTTGGGGTGTATTTCTTTTAATTTATCAATGATTGTAGTCACATAGGTATTATCTTCTGCTTCGCAGAAATAGAGTACATCTATTACAGATTCTTCGTGTTGTCCATCTTTTATCGCCGTTTTCAATGCCATTTCGTAATATTCGTACGGCATCACTGGATGATAATCCTGTTTTTCTTTATAATCTCCCAATCGGAAATGCATGCTTATCGTTAAGAATGTATTTACGTGAAAATAGTGTTGGAATTCGATGCGATTTGCTTCCAATAAGTCATATAGACGAATTAGATCAAAGATCCGGGTTCTATATTTATGAAAATACTTCCAACTTTGGAAATATCCCGCGAAAATCGTGTTTTCGTTGTTGAAATCAGGAATGGCATTATAGGAAAATTCGGTTTCTCCAAAAACTTGGAACTTGTTCAAATCCTCATTCGTGATTCCCGTATCTTTATTTGCCGTTGTAAAAATAGAGAGGGAATTGAGGAAATTTGTCCAATACGTTGGTCTCACGACCCCTATATGCAATTTATCCGAAAATGGAAATACGATCTTGACATTTTGTTTAATGGCTTCCGCCAATGCTGTAAATATTTGGAATAATTGATTTCCTAATCCACCCATGAGAAAAACCGAAATCATGCTATAAATATATTCTATTGGATATATTTATATTATTATTTACACTTTTTACATTTACTACGATGTGAAACGCCGATTTAATATAAAATTGATTTAATATAATAACTGAATAATGTAAATATAAATGGCGCAAGAATATTGTGTTGAAATAAAAAAACGTAAAACTCGTTTATGTGTTGAACCAGATTGTACTGCAAGTGCCCAAGGCAAAACAGATAAATGTAAAAGACACGGTGGCGGTAAGCGATGTGTTGAACCAGATTGTACTGCAAGTGCCGAAGGCAAAACAGATAAATGTGTAGCACACGGTGGCGGTAAGCGATGTGTTGAACCAGATTGTACTGCAAGTGCCAAAGGCAAAACAGATAAATGTAAAAGACACGGTGGCGGTAAGCGATGTGTTGAACCAGATTGTACTGCAAGTGCCATAGGCAAAACAGATAAATGTGTAGCACATGGTGGCGGTAAGCGATGTGTTGAACCAGATTGTACTGCAAGTGCCCGAGACAAAACAAATAAATGTGTAGCACACGGTGGCGGTAAGCGATGTCCTCATTGTATAGATTGGATAGATAGTCGGAGTGGGTCATCTGCTTACGATGGATATTGTGCGACTTGTTTCAAACAACTTTTTCCAAATGATGAACGAAGTAAAGTGATATACAGACATACCAAAGAAATCATGGTGAGAAATATAATAAACCAACACTTTGATGGGTTTATACACGACAGACCACTTTATACCGGTAATTGTGATTGCACACATCGTCGTCGCATAGACCATCGTAAGTTGATAGGTAATACTATTTTAGCAATTGAAACAGATGAGTTCGGTCATCGCGGATACGATGAAAAAGATGAAGAAATTCGCTATCATGATCTATTTATGATACATGGTGGAAAATGGTTATTTATTCGGTTTAATCCAGACACCAATGTGAGTAAAATAGATATTCAAGATAAATTAGATAAACTGGTAGAAACTATAAATAAAAATATTTACAGAATTGAACAAAACGAAAACATTGAATTGATAGAAATAATAAAATTATATTGTTAACAATCGACGTTTCACTTCGTAGTAAATGTAAAAAAATTGTAACACTATTGTATGACTATTGTATCACTATTGTATCACTATTGTATCCCGAAGGTATTCTTTATAATACTCGTTTTAGTCGGTCCACTCTGTTTTTCGCTCTGACGTTTTACTTTATACACTCCGCTATTCTGCTGTTGTGTCTGCGTGGTTTTGATCCCCCCATAAATATTCATGATAAAATCATCATTGTCTTCATGCAATTCCGGTAAAATACGGCTCATGGGTTTATCAATCACCAGCAACATATGTTCCGTTTTCAACAATTTACGGTATTCTTGTATAGAGAGATTCCCGTAGAATTTGTCCAATAGATAATATGGATTCGGGGCAGGTTTAATGTTTTTTTTGAAATTGTATATTTTACTATAGATCTGATTGAGTAAATGATATCGCTCGAATTTCACCGAATCATCGATGGATTCTTTCATTAAAAATGCAACGGCACATTCGGGCCTGCAAAACGACCCATAACATGTAATCGAATCGTCCGTTTCATATTTCGGGATATAACACGGTGGACTATCATAATCATATGTGCACCAAAAACACGCGGATTTCTTGTCCGTCACGTTTTTATACAATTGGACTTTCAATTGTTTCAATTTCTGATTAATGTCTTTTACACTACCTATTACGTCTTCTTCACTTTGTTCTTGTGGCGAAACAGTCAAACAACTTTTACACAAATAATTCGAATATGCATTATTGGGTTCAATCGATGTATTATTTTCTATATGAAAAAACGATGGGTTGTCATTATAGGTTAATATATCAGTAGGTGCCGATGGATTGTAAATAAGCGGATCGGTAATGCGTTCGCTCATTTTATCATTGTATTCATTGAGATCCTTCAAGGAACATTTCAAATGTAAAATGACATTTGCCGAAGATGGATTCGCTTCTTCCGTATTGAGTTGTTTTGTTATTAATTTCCCGCCTTTAGGCTTTCTACCCCGTTTTTTGAAATTCGCCGTATCTTCTTCTACTACATATTCTATATTACACTTGTTCTGTTTTCCTGGCGTTTTCATCTTTATGGACGACATATGAAACAAATTCCGTTTTTTTATTTATATTCTTTCCAATTATTCATTCCATCCATTTTGTCGGATTCTTTACGGATCCGTTGTTTTGTCCTATAGATAGATTGTCGGATAGATTCTTCCGATAAACCCATGATCTTTGCCACTTCTAGATTTGAGCGATATCGCCCTATCATTGTGTCATATTTCCAATGGAAAATTACGCGATCTTTTGGTTCTGAGAATTCGTGTACCTTGGTCCAAATATCGTCAAGACGGTCTTTTTCAACCAGATTTGAATCATCTATATGACCTATATTGCGTGTATTTGGATGAGGTTCCTTTGGTCGTTCATTTAGTCGTTCCTTGGATGCTCGATACAGATAACTATACACGTACATTTTAGCAAAAGGATAAAATGGGTATTTTGGATTATATTTTTGAATGGCATACCATAATCCATCTATCGCATACATTTCGCAGTTGCTAGACAATACATACGGTTTATTATGTTGATAGTGGCGCGCTTGACACAATGCCCAATCATGATAATTTTCATATATGACATTATTGATCGTTTTGCGCATATAAGGCGTACATCCTGGATTCTGTAAAATATTCTGAATCGCAGACCATTGATTTATAGATAACTTTTTTGCATATACCGCTACAATTGTGATTAGAAAAATCAGAAACATTGTCATTATTATCGAGAAGTGTTAAAGTTGTTTCTAAATATAATGTAAAATGCTCCCCATTATATTTGGAATAAGTCTCATAAAAACTCTTCGTCCGTATATCCGGCAAAATGTATTTGATAAAATTTCGAGCGCAGAATTTATTTTCCTAAATAGTATTTTCATCGGAATTTTATCGGGGGTTTATGCTTATATTATCAATGGTGAAAACCCGGCAAAATTGTGGTCATTGTCCTATACACAATATTCTATGGGACTCTTTTTAGGGATGTTGACTGTAGTTTCTAGTATCATGATTTTTAATTTACAAAAAGACGGGGTTGTTACCACTACGTTTTTGATAAAATCGATTTCTTCTATAGTGATGTTGATTGTAGGGGTTTTGTTTTTTAATGAAACCATCAATGAAAAACAAATGGTGGGGATAGTTTTGGGGATTTTAGCGGTATTTCTTATTAAGGGTTGATCTTCTTTTTCTTCTTTTGGTTTTTCGCTTTTTAGATGTTTTTCTTTTTTTTGATGTTTTACCTCCTATACTTTTTTGTGGAACTAATGATGGTGGTACTGGTGGTGGGAGGCGTTCATCGTCTCCAGAGGCTGACTGGGCTGGTGGTTTTTTTATTGAGTGCATTTTCCTTATATCTTGGGAAAGGGTTTGGGAAAGGGCTTCCTTTTGTCTTTTTACTATTTGTTTGGCAAAGGCTTTTGCATTTATATCTGGTAAAACAGTACTTGGTATATTATCACTTGGTAGACTGTCACTTGATAAACTACTACTTGGTTGACTGACACTTGATACATTTGGTCCAATTGATGATCGTTTTTCTCGTTGGCGTTTACCTATAATATCTGAACTTGCATCTATTAGTCTTGATTTTGGTATTGTAGGAGGAGTAGGAGGAGTAGAAGGAGTAGCACGATGAATTTGTCTACGAGGGGATTGAAAACTTGGCATTGAGTCTAGTGGTGGCACTCCATCCATATAATTATATATATTCAATAGAAACAACTACACCAATAATGTAAAAAATCATCCCAACAAGAAGATGACTTTACACGCACCTTTTCTACATTCTCTACAAAGTCGACTTCTTCACTCGTAGCCCATATATCATATTCACTTTCGTCACTTTCTTCTTTTATCGTAGGCATTTTTTGAATAAACATAATATATGCTAAATGACATCTTTTTATTCTTTTTACACTTTTTAATCTTTCATACCATTTCGCATTAAAAATGCACAATCAGCATTACCTCGCTTTAAATAACTCCCCCCTCAAAGGGATATCCTTTGGATTGAATGTGCAAAGGTGTAAATGTCCACTTATCGGTTACATTCAAAAGTATGAAAAAGGTCTAAAAAAACCCCTAAATAAGTCCTATAGAAATGATAACGGAAAATCATATCCCATGGGTCGAAAAATACCGTCCCACCAATTTCACGGAAATTGTCCTCGATCCAATCAACCGCGAGATTTTCGAAAATATCCTAAATAAAAACTATTTCCCAAATCTCCTTTTCTATGGTCCCCCAGGAACGGGAAAAACCACGACCATTATCAATCTCATCAATTCCTATCAAAAGAAAAATGACCAAGTCAGTAAGGGCACGATCATCCATCTAAATGCCTCTGATGAACGGGGCATCGATATTATCCGCAATCAAATCTACCAATTCGTCAAATCGAAAAACATGTTTGACAAAGGTATCAAATTCGTCATTCTCGATGAAGTGGACTATATGACAAAAAACGCGCAACAAGCGCTAAAGTATCTCCTCCAATCATCGACCAACGTCCGGTTCTGTCTCATATGTAACTATATCAGCAAAATCGATGAATCCCTGAAAAACGAATTCATCGCGATAAGATTCAATCAATTGCCTAAACCCGATATTGTCCATTTCCTGAAAATGGTGGCAACTAACGAAAAATTGGTTCTATCAGACAAAGCGATCGATACCATCATCAAACTCTATCAATCCGATATTCGGAGTATGGTGAATTTTTTGCAACTCAATCCCAATGTAGAAGAAAGCACAATTATTACGGATGTTATATACAAAAATATCTGGGCAATGATTTGGGATGTCACCACTGATCATAAGGAAATTTTGAAATATATCAATGGGATAAGTATTCACTATAATACCGATAAACGGAATATTTTAAAAAACTGTTTTAATTATTTGATCCGATCCGGAGATTCGTGTGTGAATTTGTCCGAAACCTTAAATTATGCTGAAATTATTATACATACGTATGATGCATTTATCGAAGATTCAATCATGTACTTTGTCGTACAAATGCGAAAATGAAAAATTGAAGTAATATAAAGAAATAGTGGAGGCTTTATATAGTTCATGACTTCAATTGACGATGAATGGATGCAATTTTTGAATAAAGAATTAGTGGAACCTTTGGCCAAGATGTCTTTAGCCAAGGCAACGCCGAGCAAGGAAATTATGACCAAGGCAACGCCGAGCAAGGAAATTATGACCAAGGCAACGCCGAGCAAGGAAATTATGACCAAGGCAACGCCGAGCAAGGAAATCATGACCAATGCAACGCCGAGCAAGGCTATACATGAAAACACAGACAAAGAAATACCGACTAATACCATAGGTCAAGATATATGCAAAGAAATACTGCATGAAGATATCATAATAGAATCTCTATATGACAAGGTTGAAGGAATTATACCCGGATCTAGTCATATAGAAATTCCGCCAGTCTCAGGAGATGAACTCTATATTTCGACAAAAACAAAAGTCCTCTTTTTGAATAAGCCCATCGACATACATCGCATCTTTTGGCATATTCCCGTTATTGAGTATGGCGAGCCCCGGGATGGGGTCGTGAAAAAACAAATGAAGATTGTATCTAAAACACGCGAAGAATATGAGGAATATAGGAAACATTTAGAAGGGGTGGATTATTATACGGAAAATGTCATTAAACAGATTGATAACCCTCAAGCCCGCCGAATCAAGTTCAAAGATGAACGCAAAATAACGATCGGGATATCGAAAAAAGACATTATGAATTGCAGGGGAAAAGTCAAGAACGCGTTTTACAACTGCTTCGCCATGATTTTCCGATTCATGTTCCGGGGCGAATTCAAAGAAATCCACGTCAAGATATTCAATACGGGTAAATTAGAAATCCCCGGAATTCTCAATATGGATCTATTGGACATTGTCAAACGGATGATTTTGGAAATCCTCGTCCCCAATATGGCGGATGGCGTGGAATTTGTAGAGACAGATATGGAGCATAATGTCCTGATTAATTCGAATTTCAATTGTGGATTTTACATTAACCGCAATAAACTCAATGTCATTATGCGCGATTATAAGATAGAAACGTCGTATGATCCATGTAGTTACCCCGGAATCAAATGCAAATTCTATTTCAACCACGAAATCGGATTCGACATTGAACACCAGAATGGTCAAATCATGGAAGAAGATCGATCGATGAAATTGAGCCAACTCAATAAAATGGAGAAATATACGGAAATATCCTTCATGATTTTCCGGACAGGGAGTTGCCTCATCGTGGGCAATTGTAGCGAACGCATTCTCGTATTTGTATATGACTTTATCCGCCGACTTCTTTTAGCAGAATATCAAGAAATCCACGTAAAGAATGAAAATTCAACGATAAAGGCGAAAAAGACGAAATTGCGAAAACGACAATTTATGGTAACGCCCGAATATTATATGGAAATTACACAAACTCGAAATAAAAAAAGTCATATAGAAAATATTTAGGAATCTTTCGACCTTTCGTTGAAAATGGAAGGATTAAAAGTATTATTAGATTATATTTTATAAATGAAAAGATCCGATTCTACAAATACCTCTAGTCCGGCTTCATCTGAAAGTGCCGTCACTGTACAAAATCCGCTCACAACCCCAAATGGATACCGTCTACCCGAAGCCAATACACTTCAACAAGCGGCCAAATTGAGTATTGTCGAGGATAAACCCATCATGTTGGACTATTGGACCAACTCGCTCGATAAATCCGTTTTGATTGGTGTCAAGGACAATAAAGAGAAATTGTTGGTGAAAAGCGAGGAAGAATATACGAGTCCCATTTCCAAGATTTTCAAAGTGGGGAAAGAGTATATTGTTGTTACCGAAAATTCGATCTATTTGGTCGACGTAGAAATTCCTACAAAACGCATCACCTCTTAGGGG
>Ga0304728_1001869_pt1 | contig 14182 bp, 12 predicted proteins | sample C_130625_MF_Meta_FD_190476 | JGI IMG/M metagenome (GOLD analysis project Ga0304728, IMG submission 190476) | Freshwater microbial communities from Lake Croche, Canada to study carbon cycling - C_130625_MF_MetaG (v2) (version 2) | ecosystem: Environmental > Aquatic > Freshwater > Lake | place... | reverse complement strand
GAAGTAATCCACTTAGAAAAAGTTTGATACTTGGAGGGAGCGATCCTTCCAATACTATCGACGATGAAGATCTAATAACAACGTATCGTCGCAGAGATTTAGACAAGTCGGACAAACTCCAACCAGACGATGATCTTAGTGATTATGTACTAGTTAGATTAGCAGTAGCCAGAGCGAAAGCAATGGCTGCATATAGAAAAGCCCAGGCATAAACTGGGCTTTTTTGTAAATACAATATCGGTTAGGAGACCAAAAATGAAAAAATTATTAGCATTACAATTAGTTGCCATCTATGCAGTATGCCTTGCGGCTACTACAAGCATGGCATATGCAGAAGAAACAAAAGATGTTACAGCCAATGGTAAGAAAATGGAAGTTCGTGTTCCAAAGTCGGCACATGTTGACTGCAAAGATAAAGCCAATGCAGAAAAAACTGAGTGCAAAAAGCCTTCAAAAGCTATGCCAAAAATTGAAAAGCCTGCAGATGTAACTGCACCTGTAGATAAAGCACCAGCTAAAAAATAATAACACGGCCTGCCCCACTGATGTCATAGACTCACGGGCAGGTTTTCTTTTGACTAAAATTTTGTATGAGATAAGTACATAGTTAATAAAGAGAAATCATGGAACAAGAATATATTAAATTAGTACACTTAAATCCAAAGAACGAAGATTGGTTTGTAGTTAACTGGTGCTTAGGTAATACTTGCAACTTCTCATGTAGCTATTGCCCATCGGGACTACATGACGGTTCTAAGCGATGGCCTGATCCGCAAGTTATTAAAAATTTTATTGCTAAAGTAAAAGACCATTACTTTCATAAAAACATTTACTTTGAATTTACAGGTGGTGAAGTTACTATGTATAAAGACTTCACAGATATCTGCCAATTCTGTGCTAAGATAGGAGTAAAGGTTGGATTGATCAGCAATGGGTCGCGCACGTTGCGATACTGGGAAGAGAATAAACAATACTTTGATCATGTATGCCTTAGCTTCCACCCCGAGGAAGGCGACCCCGAGCACTTTATCGAAGTTGTTAAACTGTTGCACAATGATGTAAGAACCCATGTAAATATTATGATGAGTCCTGAGAAATTTGAACAATGTTACGAACTAGCAGACAAAGTTAAAGATCTTGGCAATATATCAATGGCATTGCAGCCATTAATACACGACTTCGGAGATACTCTGTACGATTATACAGACTATCAAAAAAAGATATTTGATAAGCAACACGAACTAATCACTAAACATATTAAATTTACTCGCACGTTCAATTACTATAGAGGTGCCATGCGTAAGGTATATGAAGACGGTACTATTCAAGCTTCTAGCGCACACAGATTTATCAGTGAAAAAACTAACAATTGGTCAGGCTGGAGTTGCTATGCAGGCATTGAACAACTAATTGTTGATATGGACGGCACTATTCATCGAGGTTGGTGCAAAGTAGGTGGAGTAATCGGAAATATTGAAGATGCAAAATTAGAGTTGCCAATGGATCCCGTTATCTGTAACAAGACTATGTGTCATTGTAACTTTGATATTATGTGTACCAAAGAAAAGAACTAATATGGATGACGCAAATACCAATAAACAATTTAGAATTTATGACGAGTCTGAAAAGTATATTAGATTGTCAGTAGACGAAACAATTGCACGAGGTCTAAATAAATGGCAAGGGTGGCAATGCAGTGCAGGGGTTAGAGCACTGTACATAGACTTTGACGGTAATCTATGGATATGCAACACTGCCAGTGCTAAATTAGATAGATTTAATACTCCCGGTTGGGAGCAAGTTTTAAAGGATAATAAGCCAGAACAAATAACCGAAAGTTGGTGGCCAATAAAACATCAATTGGCATTAGATTATCGAAAAACTAAAGAAGCATTTCAGAAGGTCTTGCCTAATACTGTTGAAAATAAAACTCAATTTCCTGGATTCCTTGGCAACATCTTTGACGGGTATGACTTGCCTACATCATGGTTTAAATGTCCTTGGGATAGTTGTGGCTGCGGTGCAGATGTTATTGTATCAAAAGCTAAATCAACTATGTACAAGCCAATGCTGGCGGTGACCAATGGCGGTTGGGAAGCTAAGGAAAGCACACTAGATGATGTTGTTGATAATATTAGTGATCCAGTTGCTGTGGAGATGAACTTTCCTATTCCATATCAGATACTATGGGATCTAGGTAGACGTTGTAATTATGACTGTAGCTACTGTTGGACCAGCGTACACAATCGCACTGACGATCATAAAGATTATGATCTCTTAGTCAGTACTGCGGATAACCTAATTGACAACTGGTCTCATAAGGAAAGTATCCGCTGGAACTTTGGTGGCGGTGAACCTACGCTACATCCTAAGTTTTTAGAGTTTTTAAAACATCTTAAGAGCCGAGATCAATGGATCATGCTGACCAGCAACGGAACCAGAGATCATAAATACTGGGCAGAAGCAGTTCAGTATCTAAACAGTATTAATCTTAGCGCACACTTCGACGGACTACTGGACGAAAAAGATGAAGATAGATTTGTGCGTAATATTGAAGCTATCTGTAAACATTTTGACGAACACGATGACGATCATTGGTTGGAAATTAAACTAATGGCACCACCACAGTATATTGATCGTGCATTAAAATTAAGAGATAAAATTAAAGCATTAGGCACGTTAGATCGTCCTGGCGCAAATAATAGAATCAAAGGTATGCTCAGTCTAGTACCAATACGTAGTATTGGCGATAGCGGCACATTGGTTGAGTATACCGAAGAGCAATTAGACATTTTTAGGACTCAATAATGATAATTGATACACGAACTATAGAAAACTTTTTAACTGATGATGAAATTGCAGAAATTGAAAATATGCATAGTCAAGGTAAGACAACATTATTAATAGATAATGTTAAAAAACCTCCTATTGAGAGCCTGGATCGTACAGCAAATTATTGGCACTTTGATTTTTATTGTAAGTATAGTGAGAACGGAAGACGTATACAAGAAATATTATTGCCAAAATTGCAAGAACATTTTCATAAAGATATTTACGTTGATGATTGTCATATTTTAGAAAGTTTTTATCCTTATGAAATACATACCGATGCTGTGGATAACGGCAAGGATTACACTATGCAAGCTATTAATAAGTATACTTCTGCTTGGACATTTATTATTCCCCTGGACAATTACAACTCAAATACTATTATATTTGATCAGGAATCATTAGACATTAAAGGTCCTACCCGTTGGATCGAAGATAAAAATCCTCCAGTGATTAATTCCATTGATGAAGAAACATATAACAAATATCTATCACACGCTGTTAATCCATATCAATATAAGTATCTCAGCATAGAAGAAATCTTTCCTTGGAAAAAGGGATCATTATCTGCTACCAGTCGGGGTAAATTCCATTGCAGTGATTATTTTTTAGGAAATGGTATTACAGAAAAAAGAGCAATAGTAATGTGGACTACCGTCCCAGATTTTAGGAAACTCAAATGATCATTGACCCATTAGCAAGAATTATTAAAGACATAAAACCAATGTCTATGTATGAAGACCTAGGAGTAGTAATAGATATTTTATCATTTACTAAACCTAATTCTATTTTAGAACTCGGCGCCGGCTCTGGTAGTTGGCTTCTTGCAATGAATTACGCATTAGATCATGAAATTAAATTTGTAGGCTATGAAGATTTTAGACTTGATTACAATTTTGGCTGGCCAAAAACTGCTACAGAATTGACAAACTATATGGCAGAAAAATCAAGCAGTCTAGGCAAAGTAATTGACGTTGATATTAGAGATGAAGACATTTATCACATTGATCTTGAATATTTAAAAAATCTTAATATTAAATTTGATGTAGTTCGATTAGACTGTATGGAACAAAAAAATAAAGTAAATGAAATTTTTTATAAAATATTACCATTTACATCCGATGATTGCATCTTTTTAGTAGATGACATTACTCCTAACTTATGTCCTAACAGATTTTTATCCTATATGGATAAGGTTAATGATGGTATATTAAAACCCATATGGTTCGGTAATAAAGAAGGTGCGTGGTGTAAAACTGCCTATGATAGCGCAGCACTACAACAGCATATAATCGATAGCATACAAGATATAGTAGCCGGTAAAAGCGAAAATATCTTTTGGAATAATCTAGAACATCGATTAATTAAGACATTTATGCTACTCCGATAATGAAAAAATACAATATAACAGAAAGCAAAATATTCTGCATGGCTCCATGGGTACATCTGTTTAACTTGCCCAATGGAGATATACAACCATGCTGTGTCAGCTTAAACGGCCCAGTTGGTAATCTATATCAAACTGATGTTAAAGATATTTGGAATAATGAAGAATATAAAAAGATTAGGCAAGATATGCTTGCTGATAGGCCGTCCCCTCACTGTACTCGATGTTATAAAGAGGAAGAATGGGGTAATCCTGGAACTTTAAGAAAACAGTTTAATGCAGATTTTTCAGATCAATACGATGAACTAGTAACAGACAATACTGGACATGCTAGTCAATTATCTCTACTAAGATGGGATTTTAGATTTAGTAATTTGTGTAATCTAGCATGTATCGGATGCAGTCCAGAATATAGCAGTACTTGGGCAGCATTAAAGAAAACTATGGATCCAGGCTTTAAAGAAATACAATTTAAAGATAGCAAGCAAAGCAAAGATAAATTTGTCAATATTATAAAAACACAAGCTGGACAAGTTAAGAAAGTTTATTTTGCAGGTGGCGAGCCTCTTATTCAGCCTGAACATTATGAAATACTTGAAGAAATTAAAAATCTTAATAGATTAGATCAAATTGATTTTACCTATAGCACCAATCTTACCACGCTTGACTACAAGTCTACTAATATAATAGACTATTGGAGTAAGATGAAAAAATTGCGAGTGCTAGTAAGCATCGACGAGGTTACTGTTGACCGACTACATTATATTAGATATCCTTCAGATTTAAATAAATTAGTTGAAAATATAAAACTCTTAAACAGTCGACTAACTAATATAGGCCAAGATTGGGTCATTACTCCAACATGGAGTATTATGAACATGCATAGGATGAAAGAAATATTAAATTTCTTTTTAGAAAATGATCTGTTGCCCCATACATTTTATAACTCGTACATATGGGAATACGATGTGCATAACATTATTCTAATGGGGCCTGAAAGACTAGCAGTATCTGGTGCGCCAGAAAAATGGAAGAAACACATTCACCTCAAACTAGATGAATATAAAGATTGGTATATTGCTACATTAATTCCACTAAAAAATAAAGAATTACAACGTCACTCCATTAATGTGATAACTACTACAATAGACAGATTTCACAAGGCTGTTGACGAAACAAATAATACAACAAAAGACGATAGATTAAACTGGATTACTACTTTAGACAATGCTCGAAGTACTAATTTTATCGATACTTTTCCAGAATTAGAGTTAATAATAAAGGATACACATGAATTGGCAGGAACGACTTAAACAGGCAGAAACTGTCGATGCAAGACTAGCACTAGCTAAAGAAGATGAAGCTGACCCAGAGCTTCTAAGATTATTCATTCAAGCTGATTCTGAACCTTCAATTATAATTGCCGCAGCTATTCATCATAATTGTCCGTTAGACATGCTAGCTCTTGCTGCTGAACGTTCGGGTTGGCGTACTGATCTATTGCAAGAACATCGAAAACAAACACTATTAAAAAATAAAAAAACAATATTAGTTGAAGAAGATGAAGAGAACGAAGGTAAATTTGTTTTTAGTGATAGGGATGCATTTTTAGTAAGCCATGTACTTAGAAAAGATAATAAGCATGCCGATATACATTTAGGCGATTATGAAGTAAAAACTAGGCGTGCGCTATTAGCATCTACTATTAATGAAGAAGGTAAAGAGTATAAAGGAAACATATCTCTAATAATATGCCCAGCATGGGGTATTATATTTCCACCTTACAATATTGCAAGGCTTACTGGACTGTTAAGAGCTCAAGGATACCGAGTATCTGTTTATGACCTTAACATAAAAGCACATCATATACTAAAAGAAAAAACAGGATTGGACTTTTGGAGTAGTGAAAAATATCACATGTGGTTCGAAGATAGATTTGATAAAGAAATTTGGCCGCATATTAGTGATATGATACAAGATGCTGTTGAAGAAATATACAAATCTAAACCTGACCTAATTGGATTTAGTTTATATAATACTAACATGTGGTGTAGTCGCATAATGATGCAGATGCTACGAGATCTATTGGAAGATACTACTATTGTAGTCGGTGGCCCTGAAGCAAGCCAAGATAAAATCTTACATATTGTTAGACCTGGGGTTATTAACTATGTATTCAAAGGCGAAGCAGAACACAATCTATTAACCTTTATAGAAGAAAAAAAGTATGACCCTAAAGCACAATCAATTGTAATAGGAGACCTCGAAGGTAAATTACAACTCGACGATCTACCTTTTCCAGATTATCGAGATTATAATCTTGATGATTACTTACATCCAGACGGAGTGTCTATTGAAACATCACGAGGTTGTGTAGCTCAGTGTAGCTTTTGTAGCGAAACATGGTTTTGGAGATTTAGGCAGCGCACTCCGGAGCGTGTTATTGAAGAAATGAAAGATCAGATTGCCAAATATGGTGTAAGAAGATTTTGGTTTGTTGACAGTCTAGCTAACGGCAATTTGAAAGCGTTCCGTAAATTAGTTGATCTAATGATTGAAAACAACTTAAATGTTCGATGGAACAGCTATGCTAGAAATGACGGGCGTATGGATCGAGATTTCATTTTTGCTATTGCAAAGAGTGGTTGCACTAGTTTAAGTTACGGAGTAGAATCAGGAAGTCAAAAAGTTCTTGACGATATGCGTAAAAAAGTAGAGCTTTGGGAAATTGAATCAAATTTAAAAGATTCATTTGATTCAGGTATGGAGAGTCACGTAAATTGGATGATAGGTTTCCCTACAGAAGATAATCTAGATTTCTTACATAGTATGGTCATGATAAGAAATACTGCTAAATGGATTGCAGCCATTAGTCCTGGTATGGGATGTGGACCTGCTGCATTTAGCGAATTAGAATTAGAATGGAAGAAATATAAAATTACCTGGAAAGAAAAAGCATTTGACGACGCATTCCTTGGTCATTGGTATACTGAAAATTATGAAAACACTGCATTACATAGAGTTATAAGAATAAAGATTTTTGCAATATTTTTAGAAATATTAAAAACAGTTCTTGGGGTTGCTCCGCACAATGGTCAAAGATACGACGATATTTCAAAATTTTACAATTTTAAAATTACTGGTAACCCTAACATAAGTGAATATGTAGAAAAAATAGATAATTTGAATTTAAACTTATGGGAAGTAGTTGACCCTCTAAAAGAAAGAATCGCAAATGAATATACAGGAATAATGTGGCTGCTGTTTAAAATTTTTAATTGTGGCTTCGAGTTAACAATCAAATTTGATCCAGCAGTTGACTATAAGAATTTTGGAGCCTTTATTGCAGTAAACTATGAAGCATACATAAAAATTAAAGTAGACGATGCAGGATTGTACACTATATCAGTTGCCCACGAACTTAAACATGAGACTTTTAACGGACATTGGGCCGAGCAATTTGTATTAGAAAGATCATCGTCGGATATGTCGTTTAGTGATTTACACGTTGCAAATGGTAATCTATCAGAACTAACTACTAACACATCAATGGTTAAAGAAACTGTACACGAACAGTATCGAAAAAAGAATGTGATACCAATAACCATGGAAATACAAAAATGAATTGGTTTGAAAAATTAAGTGCCGCCACGCATTGCCTACAAAGAGAAGAAATTGCAGCAGACCCTGATTGCATAGAACAGGTATTAGAAATACTCATTAAAGAAGATGTGGAAGAGACTGTCATTCAAGCAGGTATTGATAATACTAACTGTCCACCATACCTTAAAGAAATAGGATTAGCTAGACTTGCCGATATTGATCTTAGAAAGACTCAAGAAACTAATACCAGTATCTGTCCTATCCCATGGACACATATAGGTATTCAACAGAATGGTGACTTTAGAATATGTTGCCAGTCCATATACTCTCCATATGGTAAATTATTTGATGACGGTAAACCTCTCAATATTTTAACAACTGATATTACTACTGCAAGGAATCACACAGATTTTAAATCTTTAAGATTACAAATGTTAAAAAATCAAAAGCCTGCTTCGTGTAAGTTATGCTATACTGAAGAAAGCGTTGGACTTAACAGTAAACGTAAGTTTATGCTTAAGAAATATGATGTATCTACATATGCTGCTGCTACCGCAGAAGATGGCGCTATTAATACTAATGAGTATCCTTTAAGATATATTGATATTAGATTTGGCAATCTGTGTAATTTAAAGTGCAGATACTGCGGACCAGGTGACAGTAGTCTATGGTATGAAGATTTTGTAGAGCATCACAAGACGGATGTAATTAATTATTATGGACAAAAAGATTACAAATTAACACAAGTTAATAATAAATGGACCTTAGATAGTTTAGACTTTGAGTGGTATGAAGATGAAAAATTTTGGACATCTATAAAAAATCTTCTTCCTTATATTGATAGGTATTATTTTACCGGTGGCGAGCCTACTATTAACAAAACGCATTATAATCTGTTACAACTAATTATAGATCAAGGATATAGTGATAAAGTCGTATTGGAATACAATTCCAATATGGTCGCTATTCCAGATAAGCTGTATACTCAATGGGACCACTTCCAAGAAGTTGCCCTCGGATGTAGTATAGATGGATATCAAGATTATGCAAATTATTTACGATATCCTTCTAAGTGGTCTGACCTTGAAGAAAATTTAGATGTGTTGGGATATAGATCAAACAAAAGAATTAATGGTTCAATATCAACTACTATAAATGTGTTTAATGTTTTAAATTTTTTAGATCTATCTAAATGGTTATTAACAAAAGACTATAAGCGTATTAAGAAAACTCCTAGTTATCATGTGCTTGAAGGTCCTGCGTCAATGAGTGTGCAGGTATTGCCTATTGAAACTAAAGAATTAATCAAAGAAAAATATGAATTATTCTATACTGATATTGATATCCAGTATGGAAAAAGTTGGGGCAACGAATTTAGAAAAAATTTTAGTGGAATAATTAACTATATGATGGCTAAAGATGCAAGTCATCTATTGCCAACACTTGCTAAGGAAACTCAAAGTTTAGATCGTATAAGACATCAATCTATTGCTGATGTTATTCCGTGGTTACACGATATTTTAAAAGGAAAGATTAATGGCTAATATTGTTATACTATCTGATGTAAGAACTGGAAGTTCTTTAGCATGTGAGGCATTTGAATCTTTTAAAAATACCGCATGCCTGCATGATTTATTTTGGTACAATGGTCAGGTAATGTACGATATGGATACTAGTAGATTTCCTGAAAATCTTAGAGGTTTCTTAGATGAAGAAAAAAATAAATTAAAAGAAATTATACAAACAAAAAGAGATATTTTTAATAATGTTAATGTATCTCGTCTTACAGGCAATGCTAACAGTGACTTAATTATGGCAAGGTATCTTCACGCATATCCAAAAGAATTTTTTGAAAGTGTAATACAAGCATGTTCTCCTAATCATGTAGTATTTAAAACTCATATATACATTTGGAAAGTAACAGATTTAGATTGGTTATTTAATTTACCAAACACTTATTTTATTGTACTAGATCGAAAATCAAGATTGGCACAATACACTAGTCTTACTATTGCAAATAATATAAAAAGATGGAGTCGACATAATACGTCAAAAGAAAGAGTTACAATTGATCCTATGGAATTTCAAGAATTTAAAAGATTAACCGATCGAGGCTACGCTCATTTTTATATTAATCAACTCGAACAACGAAACATTAACCCACTCACCATATACTACGAAGACGATTTGGAAAATATAGAACCAGAACTATTTTTAGAAAAAATCCAGTATTGGCTAGCCAGTAACGGTGTAATTTTGGAAAGAAACAACTCGCCATTTCCCAAAAGAATGATTAAACAAAATACAACTCCGTTAGTAAATCAAATTATTAACTACGAAGAAGTTGCCCAATTTATTCAAAGTGAGCCAAAGATCACTTGACGTAGCCCATATTTGACTGTATAATATACATATTGTTTAACACAACGGAGCAGAAAATGGCTACAGTAGCAGGCGTAAAAATTAAACCTAAGGCAAAAAAAGTCACTAGCGTGACTATTCGTGAGAATGCTAAGAAGGACTACAGTCCAAAATGGGACAATCATGAGGACATGAACGCTAGTCAATTTCTGCGACACTTCCATAATGCAATGTCATATTACCGTATGGAATTTAGCGGCAAGGATCTAAAGCCTGCTGTTCTAAAATGGATGGCTACTATTGGCTGTACTAAAGAAGACATTGCCGCTTTTAAGAAAACCAAAGACAATCGATGTAATGTTACAATGGGTGCCATTGCGTCATGCTTGCTCCGTGGCATGCCGCCTGTTCGTGAAGATTTCAACAAAGGCCGCGATACTACTGTTTGGTTGCGTACTGAAATTGTTCAAATTGTTGAACAAGGCAAAGACGACATAGATGAAGAAGCAGTAGTTGAAGTTAAATCTACTGTAGCCCAGCCTACTATTCAAGAGCGTGTTCGTGAAGCGGCCATGCGTATGACTGAAGAAATTGAAGATGCTATCGAAGGATTCCAAACGGATCCAGAAACCTTTGATCCTAAAGCATTTAAGATGCTGAATCTGCTCAAAGGCAAAGAAGTCAAAGCCGCCCATGCACGTATTATTAAGACATTTTACGCAGGTGATTTAGCAGAGCTTGAAGAACTTGCCAGTGGCAAAGGCGACGAGCAGTTACGTGAAGCCTACAGTCATCGTAGCCGTAAGCAAATTAAGAACTTGATTGCCTTCTATCAAGAGATTATGATGGCTTGTGATATGCTGGCACAAGAAGCTAAAGTTAACCGTGCTCCACGCAAAACTAAAGCAGTTAGCAAGGACAAACTTGTGGCCAAACTCAAGTTTATGAAGACTAACGAGCCGTTAAAGCTGGTTAGTGTTAATCCAATAGATATCATTGGAGCTGGAGAGTTGTGGATCTTCAATACAAAAACTCGCAAAATTGGCAAGTATGTGGCCGCAGAGTTTAATACACTTGGCGTTAAGGGCACTACAATTACCGGGTTTGACGAGTTCAAAAGTGTGCAAAAGACTGTACGTAAGCCAGAAGAAAAACTCAAAGAGTTTAAGGCAGCGGGCAAGATTGCACTACGCAAGTTCTTAGAAGATATCAATGCTACAGACACTAAAATGAACGGTCGTCTAAACGAAGATACAATCCTACTTAAAGTAGCGTAACACTACCTTGGGCTGTGGATAAATACTTGAAAGAGAGTATTTCCATGGCCCTAAACATTTTTGAACCACTAAAATTCAGCACCCAAGGTATTAATGACCTTGCTACGCAACCGTCTTTGGTTGTTAGTAACGGTAAAATTACCGTTGACGTAGTTGAACCTACAAAAGCACTTAGCTTCACAGGCGGAAGTTTTGCTGATGTAGACGGCAAAGGCATTAAATGGACCGACGGTCGTAAGAGTAAAACACTTGCACTCAAACAGTCTAAGTTGTGGACCGACATGAGTGTTAATCTTGCTGAAGAACAATCATACGAAATCAATGACACTCCTGTAATCAGCTTTGCAGAGTTAGGTCCGTCAGTTACAAAAAGTAACTTAAAACAAGTTGGAACATTACGGTCTCTAAGAGTATCGGGAAATACCGCACTCGGCGACTTTGCCTACATTTCTAGTGACTTAAATAGAATTGGTATCAACGTTGAAACACCTAAAGCCGCTATTGGCATCATTGAAAATGATGTTGAAATTATATTAGGTAGTACTAAATCTAATACTGCTGTGTTAGGCACTGTAAATTATAGTAATTTAGAAATTGTAACTGACAATACTACCCGTATTACCGTAAAAAATAATGGTGATGTTCGAATCCATGGTAAAATTTTTGCAGAAGAAGTCATTACCCATCGTTCAAATCCGTTAGTCTTTAAAGAAACAGATACAAGTTCTAACTACGGTAAAGGTATTGTTTGGTCAAACAAGAACGGTATTAACAGTCAATTTACATATCAAGCTAATCCAGACCGTATTTGGTCAACGGATAGCATTGAACTAGCATCTGAAAAAAGTTTTTTAATAGAAGGCGCAACAGTTCTAAGCAAAACTGCCCTAGGTCAAACAGTTGTAGACAGTAATTTAACCACAGTTGGTTTACTAAAAGGTCTACAAGTTGTTGGAGATGCCGCAGTTACCCGTACAATATCTACAAGTAGATTAGAGATAGGTGACTTTGCAGTTGATAATAATCGATTAGAGTATACCGATACATTCACTATTCGAACAGGTAGCACAGGTGAATTTAAAATTGGTCAAGATATTGTTATTGGTAATGTCGATAATACAACACGACCAGTTTCAATCTATGGTCAATTGACTGTTGGCGTTGCAAGTCCCCAAGCAAATGTTGCCCTGACTGTTGCAGGTCCTGTTAGTTTTGATAATAAGAAATTTGAAACTAGCAACGGTATCCCAACCGAAGGAAGGTATAACAAAGGTGACATTGTTTGGAACACTGATCCGAAAGCTACAGACTATATTGGTTGGGTCTGTGTAACTCCAGGTAGTCCGGGCGCATGGTTACCTTTTGGTGTAATTGCTAGCCGATAAACTTGACATACAGTAGCAATACTGTATAATTACTGTTAGCGGACTTTAACGTCATTCATCCCGCTATATAAACTCTGCATGTCGTCAAACTTGCTACCTTACAAAGGAGACTAGAGATGGCAAATCTTCAACCCGTATATTACAAATATACAAGCACTAAAGAATATCACGACGCATTTCCATGCGCCTATCGCCAGTGGCGAGCTGATAGTCACTGTAATCTAATTCACGGCTATTCATTTAGCATGAAGTTTTACTTTGGCACCAACGACCTAGATGTCCGCAATTGGGCGGCTGACTATGGTGGTTTAAAAGAACTAAAGAAAATTTTAGAAGACCAATTTGATCATACTTTAATTGTAGCACAAGATGATCCAGAAATGGTAACATACAAACTACTACAAGAAAAGAAAATGGCTAAGATTGTAGTCCTACCAAAATTAGGATGTGAAGGACTTAGCGATATGCTCTACAAGTATGTCAACGGAGTTTATATTCCAGAAATGTGGGGACCAGGGGAGGCATCACGTTTGTGGTGCTACAAAGTAGAAGTTCGCGAAACACAAAGCAATATGGCTTTTAGAGAAGGTCATCGCGAATGGAATGAAAACTTACTTGATTAATTTCAAATAAGTTGACAGTTAATGGACATAGTGTTATAATATGCTTTGATTCGAGAAAAGACCGACAATCGTTGTTATTGTGTACGAGTTGAGTGTGCAGAACACGGAGCCAACAGTGCAATTTACGAAGGTTAACTAATTTTTATAGTGCATGATTGATAAATTATATCAACAGTGGAACATATCATCGTCAAACATACACGACGAGTGTTTCACTGGATACGAACCTATCTACGATCAGTTAGATAAATTTACCAACGAAGTATATACTCAAGATCCGGCAGGTACTATTAGTCAAGTTAAAGCTCTGTATAGGTCTATTAATCTAGTTCCTATTAATTATTATACCGAAGCAGGACTGATTAACGAGCTAAAACAATTTCAAAGTAAAGATGTTAATCCAGTAGTTAATAATATAATCGGGTTAGGTAATAATCAAGGACAGAGTATAAACCGTTTTATGTTTCCTAATATGATGACTGCTGAGCCAAAAGGTCGTGGTTCAAATAGTTTGCGTGATAGATTTTTAAACGACGACAAGCTGGAACGTGCTATTAGGATTTGTTTTGAATTTAGAAATGGTCATAAGCTAGTGTATCCAACTGCTGTGCGTCGAGCTCTTGAGCTGGTCACTGGAGAAAACATCCAGAACTTCAAACCGCAGAACGCAAGGGCTATTGCAGAGCATTTGTGTCCAATAATGTGGGGCAATATATA
>Ga0304728_1001867_pt1 | contig 14185 bp, 7 predicted proteins | sample C_130625_MF_Meta_FD_190476 | JGI IMG/M metagenome (GOLD analysis project Ga0304728, IMG submission 190476) | Freshwater microbial communities from Lake Croche, Canada to study carbon cycling - C_130625_MF_MetaG (v2) (version 2) | ecosystem: Environmental > Aquatic > Freshwater > Lake | place... | reverse complement strand
AAATGTTAAAACAGTTCCTTTTATGAGTTTTGAAGAACAATCAAAATATAAATATATCGTTCATATAGATGGTAATGTAGGCGCATATCGTTTATTGAAATCTCTATTAGCTGGTTCTGTTATCTTAAAAGTAGAAGGTATCTATAAATTATGGGCAGATGAATACTTGGAACCAAATGTTCATTATATTCCAATCAAAAGTGATCTATCTAATTTATTAGAAATGATTGAATGGTGTAGAATGAATGATGATAAATGTCGCAAGATAGCAGAGGCTTCTTATAAAGTTGCTAAAAAGATACTTAACTTGGAATTCATTAATAAAGAATTTGTTAAAATATTAAAGGATTTTGGAGGATGCTGATTTTTCTATAAAATATATCTAGTTATATTTTATATTAATGGCAAGAAGAGTAATTCAAATTTCTGCGGGTGGTAGTCATAGTATGGCATTATTAGATGATGGTAGTATTAGATGTTGGGGCGGTAATAATCGTCTTGGACAATCAATAGTTCCAGCATTTCCTGATGGAAGAAGAGTAACACAAATTTCTGCTGGTTGGGGACATAGTATGTCATTATTAGATGATGGTAGTATTACATGTTGGGGTCTTAATCGTAGTGGACAATTAACAGTTCCAGTATTTCCTGATGGAAGAAGAGTAACCCAAATTTCTGCTGGTGATCTTCATAGTATGGCATTATTAGATGATGGTAGTGTTAGATGTTGGGGTAATAATGATAATGGACAATCAACAGTTCCAGCATTTCCTGATGGAAGAAGAGTAACACAAATTTCTGCTGGCGGATCTCATAGTATGGCATTATTAGATGATGGTAGTGTTACATGTTGGGGTCTTAATCGTGTTGGACAATCAACAGTTCCAGCATTTCCTGCTGGTAGAAGAGTAACACAAATTTCCGCGGGTGGATTACATAGTATGGCATTATTAGATGATGGTAGTGTTACATGTTGGGGTGATAATCGTAGTGGACAATTAACAGTTCCAGCATTTCCTGCTGGAAGAAGAGCAATTCAAATTTCTGCCGGTGGACAGCGTAGTATGGCATTATTAGATGATGGTAGTATTAGATGTTGGGGCGATAATCGTGTTGGACAATCAACAGTTCCAGCATTTCCTGCTGGTAGAAGAGTAACACAAATTTCCGCGGGTGGATTACATAGTATGGCATTATTAGATGATGGTAGTGTTACATGTTGGGGTGATAATCGTGAGGGACAATCAACAGGTCTAAACTTTAATCCTCCCGCTCCAACTCCTTTAGTTGAAGATACTCCTGCATATAGAGAAGCACTCGCAGGTAGATTGACATGTCCAATATGTTATGAACGTGAACGAAATACAGTATTAAACTGTGGTCATTTATTCTGTGCGGAAGATACCACAGCAATTAGAGCAGCACCAGATCCAAAATGCCCTTTATGTCAAACTCCTATTACTTCTGCTCAAAGAATTTTCTACGGTGGTTATCACCAAAAATACCTCAAATACAAAGCTAAGTATTTAGAACTTAAAAATAATTTATAAAGAATTTGTTAAAATATTAAAGGATGTTGGGGGATGCTAATTTTTCTATAAAATATATCTAGTTATATTTTATATTAATGGCAAGAAGAGCAATTCAAATTTCTGCTGGTGGAGAGCATAGTATGGCATTATTAGATGATGGTAGTGTTAGATGCTGGGGTAGTAATACTGTTGGAGAATCAACAGTTCCAGCATTTCCTGCTGGAAGAAGAGTAACACAAATTTCTGCTGGTGGAAATCATAGTATGGTATTTGGAAATCATAGTATGGTATTATTAGATGATGGTAGTGTTACATGTTGGGGTAGTAATATTTTTAGACAATCAACAGTTCCAGCATTTCCTGCTGGTAGAAGAGTAACACAAATTTCCGCGGGTGGATTACATAGTATGGCATTATTAGATGATGGTAGTGTTACATGTTGGGGCAGAAATACTTATGGAGAATCATCAGTTCCAGCATTTCCTGCTGGAAGAAGAGTAACACAAATTTCTGCTGGGGGAAATCATAGTATGGCATTATTAGATGATGGTAGTGTTATATGTTGGGGTAGTGATGATTATGGAAAAAGAACAGTTCCAGCATTTCCTGCTGGAAGAAGAGTAACACAAATTTCTGCTGGTGGAAATCATAGTATGGCATTATTAGATGATGGTAGTGTTACATGTTGGGGTCTTAATCGTAGTAGACAATCAACAGTTCCAGCATTTCCTGCTGGAAGAAGAGTAACACAAATTTCTGCGGGTAAATCACATAGTATAGCATTATTAGATGATGGTAGTGTTAGATGTTGGGGTCTTAATGATGATGGACGATCAACAGTTCCAGTATTTCCTGCTGGAAGAGTAGTAACACAAATTTCTGCTGGTAATAGACATGGTATGGCATTACTAGATGATGGTAGTGTTACATGTTGGGGCGATAATAGTTTTGAACAATCAACAGTTCCAAATTTTATTGCTCCTATAGCCGCTGCTCCCGCTCCAACTCCTTTAGTTGAAGATACTCCTGCATATAGAGAAGCACTCGCAGGTAGATTGACATGTCCAATATGTTTAGAACGTGAACGAAATACAGTATTAAACTGTGGTCATTTATTCTGTGCAGAAGATACCACCGCAATTAGAGCAGCACCAAATCCAAAATGCCCTTTATGTCAAACTCCTATTACTTCTGCTCAAAGAATTTTCTATGGTGGTTATCGCCAAAAATACCTCAAATACAAAGCTAAGTATTTAGAACTTAAAAATAATTTATAAATAATTCCTTAATTGATATGATTTTTCATTATTTCAAATAGAAATAATAAAAAATTGTTCTCTCGCCTTGCTCACACTAATTTTTTATTAGATTTAAAAAATTGATTAAAAATTGATAAAAAATATACTTATATAAAAATATATAGATATATAACATATATCATGTCTGATGAATTAATTTTTCAGATAATTGACTGGCAAGAATACAATGATCGTGCTGATGTCGAAACCGAACTTATTGATTATAAAACGAAATTACCCCGAGTAATCCACCCAACAAGATACTATATAAATATGTATGGTAGAACTCAAGATGAAAAATCTGTTTGTTTGAGGGTTGAAGATTTTAAGCCGTATTTTTTTGTTGAAATCCCCGAAAGCTGGAGTCCAACATACATAAACGCATTTATAAGATTATTGAATAGTCTATTGATTGTTGAAAAAATCAATGGTTCAATCATTAAAGATGATGAATATAATGAGAATGAAGGTTATAAAAAACAGATTATCTACAAAATTATTAAGAAACATAAGAGTAGAGGATTCACTGCTGGTAAATTGTTTCCGTTCTTAGTATTCTTCTTTGATGATACATGGACATTCAAACAATTAGAAAAAATATTCTTAAAAGATATTCCATCATCAAATGAAATTCCATACAAAGGCAAAAAGAGATTTACAATCTATGAATCAAATATTGAACCATATATTAGATTTAATCATATTTTGAATGTTGATACTTGTGGTTGGGTGAGTGTATCAAACTATGATGTTGAAGAAAAAGAAAATACAGATATTTATGCTGTTGTAAACTATCAAGATATTAAAAAATATGACATTAAAGGTTCCGCAAAATTTAGAATATTATCGTTTGATATAGAATGTTATTCAGATGATGGGAGTTTTCCAATGGCAAACAATCCAGAACATCCTATTATTCAAATTGGTTGTGTATTTCAGAAATATGGCGAAGTTGAACCATACAAAAAAATTATGTTATCATTACATAAGTGTGATAAATTCGGAGATGTAATTGTAAAATCTTATAAAACAGAACAAGAACTATTAATTGGTTTTCGTGATGTATTATTACAAGAGGATCCTGATATCATAACTGGCTACAATATTTTCGGGTTTGATGAACAATACATTTACGATAAAGTAAAGTGTTTGGACATTGAAAAAGAGTTTTGTCAATTTAATAGATATTTAGGAATGGATAATAAACAATCTAAATTCCTTACTAAAATGTTATCAAGTTCTGCTCTCGGAGATAACATATTGAAGTTCTTTGAAATGAAAGGGAGAATTCAAATAGATTTATTGAAAGTCGTTCAAAGAGATCATAAACTTGATTCTTATAAATTAGATAATGTGGCAGAAAACTTCATCAATCAAGATATTGTAAAATTTGATGATGATAAAATATATGTAAAAGATCCAAAAGAATTTATGATTGGAAACTTCATTGAGATTCTAGAAGTAGATGAAATTGAAGGCCCAGAACATATTACTGATAAGATAAAAATCCTAGATATAAATTATACCGAAAAATATTTAGTGATTGATAAAAAATATGATGAGTATAAAGATCTTATAACATTGAAAGATAAATGTAAAAAATATAAAGCATCTCTTGTTAAAGATGATATTCATCCAGAAGATATTTTTAGATTATGGAAAGGAAGTTCATCAGATCGTCGTATCGTAGCAGAATACTGTATTCAAGATTGCGTTCTTGTTTTGAAATTGTTAAATAAATTACAAGTTCTGACCAATAATATTGCTATGGCTAATGTTTGTTCTGTTCCATTATCGTATATCTTTTTACGTGGTCAAGGAGTTAAAATCTTCAGTTTAGTTGCGAAATTCAATAGAAAAGAAAATTATGTCATGCCTAAACTAACAATTGGTGAGGCATATGCTAATGGAGAAGGTGATGACGCAGTTGGATATGAAGGTGCGATTGTATTTGAACCGACTGTTGGTTTTTATGAGGAAAGTGTTTGGGTTAATGATTATTCATCTCTGTATCCAAGTTCAATGATTGCAACAAATATATCTCATGAAACTTTAGTAATTGATAGAACATATATGAACCTGCCTGAATATGAGTATAAAGAAGTAACATATACTGAAAGTGATGGTAATGTTCAAACATGTACTTATGCGAAGAAAAAAGATCCAACTTATGATCCTAAAAACTTTGGTATCTTACCTCAAATCTTAATGAATTTACTTGGTGAGAGAAAAGCAACAAGAAAATTAATGGAGTCTGAAAGTGATCCATTCATCAAAAGTATTTTGGATGGTAAACAATTGGCGTTAAAAGTAACGGCAAACTCATTGTATGGTCAACTTGGTGCTAAAACAAGTCCTATCTTTTTGGTTGAACTCGCAGCATCTACAACTGCTGTTGGTAGAAAACAATTAGAATTAGCAAGAGACTTTGTAGAAAAAGATTTAAATCGTGTAATGAAATTAGTGCATAAAAATCAAAATGATCCAGAAAAACTCAATGAGATATTTAATGTTGAGTTTAAAGATAAAATGGGGAAGCCAAATATTAAGGAAAGAGAATGGGTGATAAATAGCGTCAATGAAATCTTTTCTAAATATACAATCAAACCAGAAACTTTGTATGGTGATACTGACTCAGTCTTTAATCGTCCAAACTTCAAAGATCTTAAAGGTAAACCTGTTTCTGGTCCTGACACAATTAAACCTGCTATCATTCTAGGTCAATTAACTTCTAAACTAGTTCAAGCGAGACAACAATATCCGCAAGAATTAAGTTATGAAAAAGTATTTTGTCCATGGATTATCGTTAGTAAGAAAAGATATATTGGTAAAAAATATGAAGAAGATGATAAAAAATATAAAGTAGCATCTATGGGACTTGTCTTAAAAAGACGTGATAACGCACCAATTGTTAAAAAAGTAGTTGGTGGATTACTTAAGAAATGGATGATTGATCTTGATAAACAAGCAGGAATTGATTTTATTAAAAAATCCATATATGATATAATTGAAGGTAAATTTCCAATTAGATATTTCGTAACATCTAAAACTCTAAAAGGAAAATATAAGGGTAAAAGATTGGATGGAAAACATCCAAAGGATAAAGGAGTATGTCCAACTGCTGGTAAGAAATGTGAATGTTCTGGTCCATGGAATTGGAAAGAGGTTCAATGTGGGATTGCTCATGTAACTTTATGTCAGCGAATGGCAGAGAGAGATCCTGGTAATGAACCGGCGACAAATGAGAGAATTCCTTATGTGGCAGTAGAAATTGATGAACATATGATTAAAAGTAAGAAAAAAGCAGCTGGTAAAGAAGATAAAATATTACAAGGAGATAAAATAGAGCATCCAGATTATGTTGAAAAAAATAAACTTAGAGTTGATTATAAATTCTATCTTAATAATCAAATCATGAATCCAACAGTTCAATTTTTAGAAATTGTTATAAAAGATCCAGAAAATATATTTACTCAAGCAGTTAAAGATGAAGTATTTACTAAAATAGGTATGAAACAAAATAATTTGGCAAATTATTTTAAAACAAAAAAAGTAGAATATGAGAATGTAAATGTATATTCAGAAGGTGATGGAAAATCTACAGACTCAAAGGAGAGTTGTAGAATTTGTGACGATTAGTTTATAAGACTTATTTTCTCTTCATTGAGATTAATTTAACATCAGATGTGTTGATTGATGAAGTTGTATCTAAATATTCGGAAACGCTATTTTCAGATGCTCCACCTGTTTCAGTCATGCGCTTATTGTGACGTCTAGTTCCTTTGACTACTTTCTTTCCTTTAGATCTTGCTACCATTGCTCTTAAATGTTTGACTTTATTTTTGACATCTTCTGTGTCTTCTTCTTCGTCAGTATCTTGTTCGAGACCTTCTTCATCTAAATCAAAACCATCATCTTCATCAGTATCAGGTGATGTATCAAATGTCTTATCTAAACCAGTCTTTTTGACTTTCTTTCCTCTGTGGACTACAGATCCAGGACTTAAGTAATCTTGACCTCCTTTTTGCATATCATTAAAGAATTTTTCAGGATTAAATTCGTTTGTTCCTCCGACTTGTTCAGATTCACTTAAAAATAAACTAGGATCTAAGTGTATTTGTCCGGTAGTATTTCCTCCTGCTTGAGGTTCAGAGTTTACTTCTCCTGCATAAGTATATCCTCCTTTTTGAGTTTGAGGAGATGCTTCAGAAAGCATTGCATCTTGAACTGCTTTGTTTAAGTCTTTTGATGGTTTGGGAGATGCGCGTAATGCTTGTTCAACAGCAGCATTTAAATTACTTGCTGGTCCATTATAGTTAAATCCGAATGCTGCTACATGAACATTTGTATTTTTTGATTTTTTAGATGGTGATGATACAACAGGTGCTGCAGATGTTGGTGACAGTATGCTAATTCCAGCAACGGGAGCAGCGGATGTAGCACTTTGTTCAACAGATGTAGGGGATGTAACGACTGGACCACTTGGTACGGGAGCACTTGAGGTAGGGCTTTCTGTTGTTCCTGTAACAAATGTATTTTTAGGAGCTTCTGTAATTACTACAGGTACTCCAGATACACCTGATGCTGGTGCTGTTGCGGATGTTTCACCTAAAATTTCATTAACTTTGTCATTTAAAGAAGAATTAGAATTTCCCATTATATTATATATAAATATAATAGAAATTAAATTAAATATAAATTATTTTATGGATAAGAAAATTGTATTAGTTAGTTTAATTGTTTTACTGTCAATTATCTATTATAAAAGAAATATAGGTGTAATTGAGAAAATGAGTGTAGTTGAAGCATTTAATAGAAAAAAATTCTTAGTTAGAGATTTAAATGATAAGAAAGAATCTGCAGACCTATTAGCAAAATTAATGGAAAATCTAAAGTTATTAATTTCAACTCTAAAAAATACAAATAATATAAATGATAGAGAACTTCAAAAATTTAAACCTTTTATTGAAACTATATATAATAGAATCGATGATGTCAAAGTTAGAGAAAATGAAGGTGGAAATGATTTAACATCATATAGTATTAATAAAGGTGAAGAATTAGTATTTTGTATTAGATCTAAAAAAACAAATGAAATACATAATATTAATGAATTAATGTATGTATCAATACATGAAATTAGTCACATAGGTTGCCCAGAAACTGGTCATACAAGACTATTCGCAAAGATTAATTTATATTTATTAAGAAAAGCATTAGAAATGGGATTATATAGATATAAAGATTATTCTGTAGAACCAGTTGAATATTGTGGTATGACTTTAACTACAAATATTCTGGGTTAGACAAAAATTTATAAATTATTAATTTATAAATTTTATATATTCTATTTTATAAATGGAAGATCCTATTAAATTAATATATAAAGTTAAAAACAATAACCGTAAAAACCAATATCATATTTATATTTTTTTAGGTAATTTAGTAGAACCAAATATACAAAAAATTCTTAAAAAAATTAAAGATTTAAATCTATTTGATACCCTCATAACATTAAATGAAAAAGAATTAAAAGAGTTAGAATCATTATATGGTGAATTATGGTTTTCTTATTTTTTTATTCATCATCATATTGATTTTACATTTGATAATATTAGAAAATCAAAACAAAAAGCAGACGAAATTATTAGTAAATTAGGTAAAGAATGGTATGATAAATATATTAAAGATTATAAAATAAGTGGTAAAACATCATTTAATTTTGCATCAATTGTCAGAAGAGATAGAATTTTAAGATCTAAAAAAAATGAGGTTGATGAACGTGTAGATTATAGAACACTTACAACACAATTTGGTGGGAATCAAAATAATAATACAGATGGTAAAATTAATAATGATAAAAAAATGAAACGTTATTTAGGACATGCTTTTAAAAACTTTATGAAATTATCAGAAAATCAACAAGGTGGTATTAATATGGATGATATAATGGAATCAGATGATGAATCAGATGTTGAATCAGATGTAGAAGATGTAATAGATGCTGTACAGAAAAAAGAAAAAAAAGAAGGGGAGGTTGAAGAAGTTGAAGAGGAAGAAGAAATCGTTGAAGAATTATCAATTGAAGATCTAGAAAATATGTATTCAACAGAAGATAAATTAGACTTAGTAATTGAAAATGAAAAAGACACTAAAAAAACATCAAATTTAATCGAAAAAATTTTAGAACAAGATAAAGATTATGATAAAATAGAAAAATTAAATGAATTAATTCCATTTGATACCTCAAAAGATAATACCAACTATGATGAAACCTTAAAAAATATTTTTAATAAAAATTATGTATACAATAACTATATCTATAAAAATGATACCATCAAGAATATTAAAAATAAAATCTGTTGTTCAATCAAGAAAAATAAATTATTCGATAAAGAATCTGATTTGATAATTCCTTCAAGAACTTATTTATGGTCTGAATATTATTATAATGAATTAGTAGATAATAAAGTTGTTCTAAAATATGATAAAATTATGTTAGGACAAAAATGGGTTAGAAGAAATGAATTATTACAAATTGATGTTGAACCAAATGATAGTATTAAAGTATATGAAACATTAAAAGGTAACTTAAAAATGTTAAGAGATAATATTAAAAAATATGGTTCAAATATTAGAGTTGATAATGATCAATATCATATATTAGATGACTATAATGATTATTATACTAACAACGAAATATTTATGGTAGATATATATAATGAATTGGGGAAAAACTATTCAGTTATAACAGATAACTTAAAAAATGTATTTGATATTTACGTAAGAATTTATTTCCTACCTATATCATCAGAAGAATTTAGAAATATAATTGAGTATTTAAATGATAATAAAAAAGAAGAAGCAAACTTAATACTAAAAACATATAATAATATCAACAACGATATTAGAATGGAAAATACTATCACAAGAATTGTAGAAGAAATTAAACAAACACCAGAAAAATATAGTAACTATTTGAAAACAAATCATATCACTCAAGTCGTAACACATATTAACCTTTTCATGACCAAGTACAATAATAAAACTATTTCAGTTGACGCAACAAATATTAAAAAATCCGATCTCAAAATTGATCTCTTCAGAATTTTTGATAACTTTATTACAACTGAAACATATCCTTTTATTCAATATCAACAAGCTGATGGAAATTTAGTATATAAATTCAATTCTGATAATCAAGAAGAAGATAAAAACTCTATTTTAAGTAAATGGTTTGAAACTGCTCCATATGGTATTAGTTTTAAAATAAAAGTAAACTTAAAAAATTCATCATCAAACAAATATATATCCGTTAATTTAAATGAAAGTGGACGTGTAGAATATAAAATCCAATTTAAAGAAGATGATGAAGCATCATTTGTTGATATCCAAAATACATATCAATTTGTTCGTGAATTAATAAAGAAAGTAAATGATGAAAATACCAGATTACAATTATATGTTCCTGTTGACACAGATTTTAAATTTGCTTTCATAAATACAATCCAACAAATTCAAACTGCTGGTATAATTAACCACAATGATTTAAATGATTTCGCAAGATTATTCTATCCATATATTGCAGTTGTAATTGATCCCCGTAAAAGACAATCAAAAGAAAAAAAGGAGTCTGATTCAGATATTGGTAAATATGGAACATATATGAGATACAAACGTGTAAGTGAATATGAAAGTGATAAAAATTTAGAAAAAAGAATTTTATATTATTTACGTAATTTTGAATTTGATGAGAAAAAACTTATACGTAAAATAAGTAATGATTTTAACTTAGTTGAAAAGATAGCAGATCAAAAAATTAAAGAAATTAGAGATAAATTTCCGTACTTGAAAAAAGCCGGTAGAGTCTTACGTAAATTTGATAATATTCCAAGATATAAGGCACCTGGAATTGATGTAGTTATCCAAGGTAAATCATCAGATAATTATAAATTACGTGTTTCTGGTTCTCGTAATAAACAACAATTAGATAATATTTGTGAATTCATATCAATAATGATGTTTTTATATGATGATTTATACATTAAGAAAAATCCTGAAAGAAAATACTTGATGGAAATATTAAGAGGATTAAATAATATTGCTAAAAGAAGAAATAAAGTTGAAGAAATCGTTAGAGAAGATAATACTGGTATTTCTAAAGTTAAAGAAATTACAAATATAGATAAAGAAAGATTAGGATTCAGACCAGAAAAAGGACAAAACCAATGGACTCGTTCATGTCAAAATAGTGGTACTATTAAAAGAAGACCAAATGTTAATACAACAAAAACTATTTCTGAACTTATTAAAAATGGTTATAAATTAAATGATACTACAAAACAATATGAAAAAAAAGTTATGAGTAAAGTTGATGGTAAAAAACAAGAAATTGTATTACGTGCTGCTAAGATTGAAAATTCCGCAGGGAATGATGATATTTATTTTACATGTGATCCAACTGAAAATGGCAAATATATGTATGTTGGATTTTTAACAAGAAGTAATAACCCAAACGGATTATGTATGCCATGTTGCTTTATAAAAGATCCATTTGATAGTCGTAATAAAGCTAAAAAAGCATTTAATGATAAATGTATTGGAAAGTCAGGTGTTGGAGTAGGAACTGACACAGTTGAAAAAGAAAAAATTATAACAGATAAAGTCTACATTTTACAAGATACAAATAAATTACAAGATGGTAGATATTCATTCTTACCAAAATATTTAGATATCTTTTTTAATGTTATTAATAAATATACCAAAACAATCAAGAATAACTATTTAACTTTATCAGAAACTGGATACTTTTTTAAGTACGGAGTTAAACAAGAATATCCATATATAAATGCAATTTCAGCATGTATAAACATATCGATTGATGAATTAAAGAATAAATTAATAAGTGTTCTTGAAAAAGATAAAAAGATGAGATTATTTACAAGCTTAAATAGTGGAGATATTAGAAATCAATTTTCATCTATACAAGAATATATTAATTTTATTAAAACAAATAGTTCTCTTGATTATGAATTATTAAATGATTTAATATCATCTAAAGATGTTCTTTCAAAAGATGGATATAATATATTTATTTTTATGAAACAAGAAAAGTTTGTCATAAAAGATGATAAAAAAATAGAAAAAGAAGATTATATCTTAATATGTCAAAATACGGAAAATTCTGTATATTATGCAAGTAGACCATCAATTATTTTAATAAAAGATGGTAACCAATATTTCCCAATATTTAATCTTAAAAAAGGAGTAAAAGATAGTTTAATTAATATCTCAAGAACAATGGATCCATCTTCTGTAGTTGTTAAAAATATTATTGAATATTCTAAAGATAACTGTGTTGATCTAATTAATAAAGATTTATCTTTAACAGCAAAATTTATTTATAATAATCATCAAAAAGATATTATTGGATCTATAATTGATTCTAAATTTAGATGTAAATATTTAATATCTAAAAATAATATATTATTACCTACAGCAACAAGTGGTTCAGTTTCGGAGTTAGAATTGGTATATGATGATGATATACCAAAATATATTACAAATATAAATAAAACAATAGATGAAATTTATTCTATTTTAAAAATATATCCATCTGGTTTATTTTATACTGAAAAATCAGATTCTGGTTATAAAGTAGATGGATTAATGTATGGTAGACAAATTAATATTCCTATTGTTGTAATAGAAATGACAAAAGAAGAAATACAAAAATTAAGTAAAGAATTTGGAGTTAAAGACTTTGGAATTGAAAAGAAATCTCAATATGATAAAATTGATAAAATATTAAAAGAGGGATTAAATTTACAAGACATGAAAGGTATAGTTGATGTTAATATTGATACATATAAAAATGATGGATACAAACAATTTAAATTAGAATTAAGTAATTACATTATGCAAGATGATGAAATATTAAATAAATTAACGGATTTATATTACTCAAAAAAACAATATGATGATAAAAATTATGCAATTAAAAAATTATTCTATAAAATTGTCAATAAAGATTTAATTAAAATACTTAATAGTGTTAAGAATATTGATGAACCAACATATGGTGAAGACCAATACAATCAAGATAATGATCAAGTTCAAGAACAGAGAGAGGAACGTTCATCTGAAGATGATATGTATGGTGGAATGATTGGTGGAGATCTAGTTCATACAATAAAGAAAATTCCAGTATTAAATGATTATGTATCAAAAAATATAATAGAAGGATGTAATTTAAATAATGATGATAAGAAATGTAGTACAAATAAATTATGTTTATGGAAAAACAATGATTGTAAAATGGGATTAACCAAAGAATATATAATAGAATATGTTAATAAGTTAACTGATGAAATCATGAGTAATGAATATAAATTCTATGAATTAATTAACAAAGAAAAATATTTCATTAGTGATGTGAATGATTATAATAATTTTACAAATAGATCTAAACAAAAGATTATTAAGAGTAACAGCGTAAATAAAGATAAAATATTATCAGAAATTTATGGAGAAGATAATATACCAATATTAGGTAAAAAACGTTTTAAGAGAATAGAAGATAATATAATAGAGCATCCTCCAGAAGAATATAAAAACAAAATATTACAATTTGTTGATATTAATGATGGATTATATAGATCTATTGCAAATGGATATTATTGGATCGAAAATACACTATTAGATAATGATGTTAGAAATTTAGGCTACTACAGTATTTTACAAAATGATATATCAAATTATATTAAATCAATGATTATTGATGAATTACGTCTTAAGTCACATGTAAATAAACTAATAGAATATTTTAAATCATTAAAATTAGATATTAATAAAGAAGTATATGAATATAAAGATAGAATTACTAAAAATATTGAATTATATGATGAGTTTATGATTGAATTACATATTGTTAGTATATTATTAAAAATTCCAATTGTTATTTACGATCACTATGAGTCTATTATCGGAATATATGACAATGGTCTAATATACAATAAAAAATATAATGTTGGAAGTGATAAAATGACTGAGAAATATAAAGAAAATAAAAACTATATAAATATAAAGTTTGAATCAGTAATGAAAAATATTATTAGTAATTATTTTGTAATCTATTATAAATAATAATATATGAGTGATAATAGTAAATTTAGTTTAGGTGGATTTCCCCCAATATATGAAATTACAGGCACATTACAAAAGAAAGAATACCAAGCACCAACAATAATGAGTATTCAATCAATATTAAATACAAATAGAGGATTAAATATCGTAATGTCTAGACCACCAAAAGAAGAAAAAGGAAAGAAAAAAAAAATAAAATAAAAAATAAAT
>Ga0304728_1001854_pt1 | contig 14252 bp, 14 predicted proteins | sample C_130625_MF_Meta_FD_190476 | JGI IMG/M metagenome (GOLD analysis project Ga0304728, IMG submission 190476) | Freshwater microbial communities from Lake Croche, Canada to study carbon cycling - C_130625_MF_MetaG (v2) (version 2) | ecosystem: Environmental > Aquatic > Freshwater > Lake | place... | reverse complement strand
ACTTGTGAAAACTTGTTGAAACTTGTGAAAACTTGTAAAAAAAAACTATGGCTTCTATTTCTATGCAATCTGGTGCGCTGCCTACTGTAGTCATGGAAACGCCGGTATCCATGCTGAATGATGCTACTCTAACTGCCGAGTGCAAATCCTTGGACAAGGGACAGGATTTCGTCTATTGCAAAACTCATCGTACTGGCGATTCGGAAGACTGCGATATCTTGGCGGTCTTTGACGGTCATGCGCCACGTGGCCCTGCAGACGAAGACTACATGACTCATTTGAAGCGAGCTCCTTTGGGCGATGCATTGATTGCGCAAGACCCTATTGCTGCTCTTGTGAACCATTTTGCAACACTTCATGGCCAGTACAACTTCCATGGAGGGTCTACCGTTTCGATTGCGCGCATCTATGCGGATCGCGTCGAGTGCATCAACTGCGGCGATTCTTATACTATGGTCTTCCTCAATGGAGAGTTGGCGCATGTGAATCGTGCACATACTTCTACGAATCCGGATGAAATGGCGCGTCTGCGCGATTCCTTTGGTAATACCTTTCGTCTAACCGGCAACAATGATCCTCAGGGTGTTTGGACTACAGAGATTCTTTCACCTACCGAGATAACCAGTCGCGTTCAACGTCGGGTTCACTTTCCCAATGGCGTGATTTTGGCGCCTTCGCAATCTTTGGGGCATTATGAATGCACTGGTTTTGCGCCCGATGTGGGAGTTGTCTCTTATAAACCGGGGGATGATCTCAAGGTCTTGGTCTTTAGCGATGGTGTTGGCGATATGTTTTCGCGTTCTTATGCGGAAGATATGGCGTTCTTACGTACGTCTACTGCTTGTGAAATTGTTGCAGAAGCCGAGCGTCGCTGGAAACAGACCTGGACTTATGTTCCTCCTAATCCTTCGACTGGATTCCAACCTTGCGCCGAGTCTTGGCAGGATCAACGTGAGGGGATCTTGGCGCGTGTTAAAACACAACCGAGTCCTTTTCCTCAATATGATGACGTTTGTGCGGCTTGCTACTATTTGCCTGGGGCTGCTCGGTAGGGGGGGGGTGATATGTATTTTGTGTGAAAACTGATATAAAGAGAATGCGATATAATAGATTGTGTTGGTGTGATTGTCCACACTTGTCTTTTATGAACCTGAGTAGCTCAGTCGGTAGAGCGCTAGCCTTTTACTTAGAATAAAAGCTAGCTAGTGGTCCAGGGTTCGAGTCCCTGCTTGGGTGAAACTTGTTTGTTTGTGTTTGTTTTAGTAGTATCTTGCAGCGATTACCCCTTTCAAATTTTAATGAAAAAAGGATACTAGCATTTCCCCCCAAACCCCCCTCTTAACAAACAATACTTGCTTTGTTAGCTCAGTTGGTAGAAGCGTGCGGCTGTTAACCGCAAGGTCGTAGGTTCAATCCCTACACAAAGCGTGCTTGCTCGGTTTACTAGTGCGCTTATTTTATAACACATACCTTGCGATCGAGGTATGTGTTATTTTTTTTTGTTTTCTTTTTCGTAAACCCTAATTGAGACTCTTGTGTATACTTGTGTATACTTGTGTATTACCCCCTGCCCCCGAATTGCAAGAGATTTATATGTCGACTCTTAGGTGTTGTTGGTAGACCTTGTCGTGTCCTCATCCTGGTAGACCTTGTCGTGTCCTCATCCTGGTAGACCTTGTTGTAGATCTTGTTTGTAGACCTTGTTGTCGTGTCCTCCTCTTGGTAGACCTTTTTGTAGACCTTTTTGTCGTGGATTTTGTCGTGTCCTCCTCTTGGTAGTGGCCACCCCCTGCACCACTGTGCCCCTTCTCTATCTCCTCTCTACATATACCATGATGTCCAAGACCTATGCCTATATCGAGATATATACTTATCGAGAAATGAGTGGGATATCGAGAAATGAGTGGGATATTGATTTATCGGTTATTCGGGATAACCTTGATCGCAACCCTCCCACCTAACCTTGAACGCAACCCTCCCACCTAACCTTGAACGCAACCCTCCCACCGACCCTTCAGGAAAATTGATCTGCTTTTTTTTGGTTTATTGTATTGCATGCTTCAAAGCAAAAGTACTGTTTAAGTTCCAATCTATTTCCCGTTTTCCGTAATCATGTCCAAGGCATCAAGACACAACAAGGTTCAGAAGTATGAATCTGCGCTCAAGCCTGTGAATAAAACCGATCCCCGAGCCGTGTGCAAACATTGTGTGCATTTGAACAAGAGTCTTCCCATGGAGGCGCAGCTCTCGACCAACCATTGGCTGAGGGACAATCGCGATCCATGCAAGCGCTTCATATGCCCGGTCATGCTGCAGAGCCGATGCGACTGCTGCTTGAAGAAAGGCCACGTCGAGTTTTGGTGTACAGAAAAAGGCCGTCTATTTTGCAGCAATGTTGACTACATGAAGACCGTCTCCGACACCAGACGTGCGGCCGAGGCTGAGCGCACACGTGTGCAACCTGTTTCGATGCCTACGTCCAATGCATTCGCGTGCCTCGACACTGGATCTCCATCTTCTTTGGATCAGGATACAAAGAAAAAGCATAGACCTAGCAAGAGACCAGCCACTCCTCCTCGTGTCCAAGAGCCAGAGCAACCAGTGAAGGCGTCTTACGCAGCCTACGCAAAAGGATCACAAGACCCTCCTCGCACAAAGAAGCGATCTTTGTCTCCTTCTCCCGAGGAGATTGCGGCGTTCAAGGCCAATCCACCATTGCTCGTGCGCGGATGTTGGGCTGATGTGGTGGACGACGATTCTGTATAAACCTTCTGCGTATTGTATGTGAAAAAACTCAGACATGTGTAAAGTCTGAGTTTTTTCTTTGGTATACCCTCAGTTAGACAACGCTGTTCTAATACCCCTTTTTCCGAGTTATGTTTCGTCTTCTCATTTTCTTGGACTTTCCGCCTCTGATATATTTGTATCCTGGTGGTCTATTTTGGGTTTCAAGAGAATATCGTGTTCCACTCCGTGTGCTTGATGTATAAGTGGGGGGCAAATCCACCTTGATCCAAGGCGCGGGTTTATCATCTTCGAAATCATCGGGTTTTCCTGGTTTTATAAAGAAGGAATTTATAAAAGAGATTACTTTTTTGCGATCTATAAGAAGAAGAATTACGCCTAAAAAAGCAACAAAGTACGTTACGTGGGTTCGAACCTCGGCTTGTTGTCCCAATAGTTGTTTATGGATCATTTGGCGTTGTGGCTCGCCAAGCTTCCAAATCCGATCCTTTTCTGCATTGTCTCGCAGTTTCTGTTGTTCTTCTAGTTGATTTAAAAAATCCACAACACTATAGGATTGTTTTTCGTTATCGTCCAGTTCAAGACCATAGGGTCCGATCTGTGTTGTATTTTCTTGGATTTCCTTGGCGTGTTTTTCGTTCATCTTATCATCATGCATCTTTTTCTTAAGCTTATGCGCTCGTTTTCTGGCCTCATTTCGCTTTTTATTTTTTGCTATTCTCGCAGCATTCAATCCCATACTCATTGATGCAAACCCGCCATTTTGTTTCAATACCTTGTTTGAAGCCTTGTTTGAATAGATCACACTCAGAAATTCTTGGAATGATTCGTACAAAGCGTCGCTGTTTTTTTGCAATACATCTACCATTGAAATATAGGTTTCCGCGATGTCTACTATTTTTTTATCGGTATAGTGATCCATGGATTTTACGATTTTTTGTATACTATTCGGATCCAGTACATCGTCTTGCAATTCTTTACGTGATCTGGATCTGGATATGGATATTGTTCTCGATCTTGGGCTCGTCGGTGTTTCTCTCAATCTTAATGTCATCCTATACTATATTCTCATTTTTTATTGTTTCTTATCTAAAGCAACGACCAGAAAATGACATAAACATTCTTGGACTATACATCTATACTCTTTCTTGTATGTTGTCCAAGATTTCCAGATGTGTGTTTTTGCTTTCCTCATTTACCCCCCTTTTTCGGGCTTCGTCGTCGCCGTTGGTCATGATGAGGGCAGCTAAACACTCTTCTGTCTTGGGTTCCGGCGTTCCATCTACAAATACTCGGATGTTTGCACCTTCCTATTCTCCGCGAGGTGTCAATCAAGAGCTCTATCTACAACACTTGCAAAACCCTAATGTATCAGTAGTGTTTGGACTGGGACCGGCTGGAACGGGCAAAACCCTCTTTGCTTGTTCTCAGGCTGTCCAAGATTTGAGACGCGGACAAGTGCAAAAGATTGTGTTGACTAGACCCATGGTCTCCGTCGAAGAAGAACTGGGGTTTTTACCTGGAAATGTGGTGTCCAAGATGGCGCCTTGGACACGCCCCATTTTCGATATTTTGCTAGAGTTTTATTCACAAAGAGATATTGATCTTATGGTTCAGAATGGGGTTATCGAGATTTCTCCTCTGGCCTTTATGCGTGGACGGACGTTCCACCGATCCTTTGTTATCGCCGACGAAATGCAAAACTCGTCTCCGAATCAAATGTTGATGATGTTGACTCGTTTGGGTAGAAAGTCCAAGATGGTGATCACGGGGGATCTCAAACAGAGTGATCGCATGTTGGACAATGGTCTCTTGGACTTTTTAGGTAGATATCATCCTGGTGTGGATCCTTCTATTCAATTGGTTCAGATGAATGTTAGTGATGTCCAGAGGAGTCTTGTTGTTGGACACATCTTGGCTCTCTATGAAGGTTCAAAGTCCAAGAAAACGTCGTCATCTGTTGAAACATCCTTGGAAACCAAGAAAAAGTCCAAGAAAACCGTGGTAAAAGAAGAGACACCTCTTGGACTACTCGGCGGTGTTGAACCTTTGACCAGGAAAATTGAAACAGATTGTGCGTTGATTCCCAATGATCCACTTCTCAGAAAACCCCGATTTTAATATGTTCTTTGCTTTCATTCTTCTTGGACAATTGGGGTTAGGACTAGGGTTCCTAACTCCTTTGAAAACCATTGTGGTTTCGAAAACTGTCGCTGCTTCTTTGCAAAAGTTTGTTTCTAATGAATTGATGGATGAGAAAAACGTCATGGGATCCGTCTTCTGGGTACATGATGTGCCCTCTTTTGATTCCTTTGTTGTATTTGTTTCTTTGTCTTCCTTGTGTATGCTTGTCTATCATACGAATCGTCCAGATACTGCTACCAAGGTGTATAAATGGAAAGAGTCCAAGATCTTGGACAGGAGAATACGGATTTTCCTTCTTGTTTTCATCACTGCCATGTTTCGGAATATTGATAATGCTATTTAATCAGAGAACCTACTCAGAGAACCTACGGTTCTCCGAACCTCTCCCTTTTGTTATTGTATTCCCTTTTATCTTGGGATCTTTGTTATTGTTATAGTATTCCTTTTTATCTTGGGATCTTTGTTATAGTTATAGTATTCTGTGTACAGAAAGAATACTATAGCATTGTCTAGTGCACCCCCATACCCCCGATTCGCTACAGTTTATATCCCTACTACTATCTAACCAATCATGTGTAGACCCCCGTGTCCAAGCCTTGGACTATATACTTATCGAGAAATGAGTGGGATATCGAGAAATGAGTGGGATATTGATTTATCGGTTATTGAGTGTATCCTTGGTTAAGGGGGGTGGAACCCTATCTGCAACCCTACTACTTGATCCCCCCCCCTTTTCTGGATCCTTTTGTGTCCAAGCCTTGAACCCCCCTGCCCCCCTATTTGCTACAGTTTATATCCCTACTATCTAGTCTTTATGTGTTGGCCCAGTTGTGTCCAAGCCTTGGACTATATACTTATCCAGAAATGAGTGGGATATTGATTTATAGGTTTTCTTGGTACTTCCTACTATAGATCGATAAGTGTAAAGTCCTAGACTTGGATCCCCCTGCCCCCTATTTGCTACAGTTTATATTCACTTCTCCTACTATCTAGTCTTTATGTGTAGACCCTCTTGTGTCCAAGCCTTGGACTTATCCAGAAATGAGTGGGATATTGATTTATCGGTTTTCTTGGATCCCTTGGGCTTAACCCTCGGTTAGAAGGGTGGGGTGGGGGTGGACAGGGTCCATCGGCTTTTTCTTCAAAAAGGGGGGTTTTTGAAGAAAATTGATTTGCTTTTTTTTCATCTTCTTTATTGCATGCTTCAAAGCAAAAGTACTGTTTAGTTTCCGTTTTATCGTTTATCCCCTCCTTTCCAACCATGTCGTCTTCTCTTGTTATTCTTGACTCCAATGTCGTTCTCGCCAATGAGACGACAGTTCTCCAAGATCTTGAGAATGCTCCTGTTGTTAAGGCACCCCGTGTCAAGAAACCCGCCCTTCCTGCCAAGTTGCAACGTCTCGCTGCCTTCCAGTTTGCTCTTTTGAATAGTCTTCGCGATCGCGAGATCCTTTCTCAAGAAGCTTACGACGCTGCTGTCGAGCTCTTTCAGGTTTGCGCTCCTCTTCACCTACTCTCCGCGCACCTTTCCAATCTTCTTGATTCGCATACCGAAAACAACAAGATCTTGCGCAAATTCGTCAATGCACGCAATGCGCCTCCCAAGCCTCCTAAGGAGCCCAAGGCTCCTAAGGCCCCTAAGGCCCCTAAAGAGCCCAAGGCTCCTAAGGAACCCAAAGCTCCTAAAGAACCCAAGGACCCCAATGCTCCCAAGAAACCACGTGCCAAGAAGAATGTTATCGTTGCTAATGATCAACAAGACAATCTTGTCGCGCAACTTGTTGCCGCTGCATACGACTACGAACCTCCTTCTACTCTCGAGACCCCTCTTGTAGCATCTTCTGCTGCCGAAGTTGCTCCTTCTGAAGTTGCTCCTTCTGAACTTGCTGCAAAGGTCAAGAAACCTCGTGTCAAGAAAGACAAACCTTCCGTCCCTCCTCTTCCTCTTCCTACCACCGACACTCCTCTTACTCCTCTTACTCCTCTTACTCCTCTTGTTGTTCTTGCTACTCCTCAACCTCCTCCTTCCTCCGAGACCAAGTCCAACACCAAGAAGGAAAAAACTCCCAAGCAACCCAAGGCCGAAAAGGCTCCTAAGGCCGAAAAACCCCCTAAGACTGAAAAGGCTCCTAAAGAAAAAAAGGAAAAGAAGGACAAAAAGGCTACTCCTCCCGCTCCCGTTGTCCAATCTCTTCCTGTTCTCGAAGAACCTCAGGAACAGGTAGAACAACACGAACAAGAACAAGACGACGACGAAGAACAAGACGACATCCAAACGCGCGAAACTTACATTGACGGTGTCCTCTATCTTCTCGATGATTCCGATGGCGCACTCTATTCTCCCGACTCTGATCTCGGCAATCCTCTCCTCGGACATCTTCGCGGTCATGCCTTCGTTCCTCTATAACAAACTTCTCCCATTTACTTGAATTCACTCTTATTACTATTATTACTACCCCTTACCCCTTTCCCCTTACTTTTTTCTCTTTTACTTTTCCTTCCCTATCTCTCTCATGACCTCCGCCGGCGTATATTTGTTCTCTTTTATCTTGGACAATATACTCTTTGGGATCGGAGATTTTTTATAATGTTCGTACATCTCGCTAACCACCTTTTTCGAAACCTTGCTCAATGATATTGTTAAATCAATGCGTCCAGGTCGAACCAAAGCATCGTCCAGTTTGTCATAGTGATTGCTGGTCATGACCAAGATACGCCCAGGAGTTTCGCGAATTCCGTCAATAACGTTCAAAATATCGTCCAAATGGATCGGATCTTCTTGGTCAATCGGATTTACAATAACGAGTTCCCCATTCACCGTCTTTTTTTTGGTATTATTGGAATTGGTATTGTCGTATGGATCAGCATCATCATTCTTGAGTCTTTTTGTGTGTTTATCTACTTTCTTGGAATCACCCCGTTTGTGAAAGCGTTTCAAGACAATATCCCCCGCACAATCAATGTCCTCAATAACAATAATTTTACTAGAAAAATTAACTGACCCACGTTTGTTGTGGCTACTATACTGCATCTCATACCAAAAGTCGGCCAACTGTTTCCGGGTTTTGATCATTTGCAAAGAGAGCACAATAATATGCCGACCAGTCTTATTCGCCAGTGCCTTGATAAACGACGTTTTACCTGTACCGGGTTCACCGTGTAGTCCGATTCCCAAAGTATAAGGGATCCCCATTTCATAGTACCACGCCTTGTTGTCTAAGAAAAAGTCGATCTTGGACACCGCCTCTTCTTTCCCATCAAAAAACATATTCTGAAAGGTGCGTGTAGATTCAAAAGGACATTCCATCCAACACTCGTATTTGTTTTCCGTGTATTTCGTAGTAGACAGAGTATAAATGAACTTTTTATCCCGTCGTGTTTCTTGGACATGAACCAAATATTCGTTCGTTATTGTTTGTAAGAACTCGCGGATGTCGTGCAAATTGCAATGGAATGAGTATAAAGTGATCGACATTCGTTCAACCCGCATAGATGCATGGTTCGTTTCTCCGCGTCGTCCACCATTACCTCCGTTTCCATCTTCATCACATGCATCGAACTTTGCAACAGCGTATATTTGCAACTCTTTGTTGAATAAAAACGGGTATTTCTGCGAGACGATAAACAGATTGTGATCCTCGGAATTGATGGAAGACGTCGTATCTTTGTCCAGGTAGGATTCCGAAATGGTGGTTATCATATTACACACCTCTTTGATTTCACCAATCGTGGGATTTTGATCCATGGTTTTCAACAAATAATACCACACCGCCTTGAATCGATCACTAAACGACATGGAGATCAGGGGTGTCCGACTGAACCCCGGTTGAGCGATTGTTTTGCGACCTTCGATAGTTATCGACTGTTTCTTATAAATCAGGGATTTCAGGTGTAGAGCTAGAGTCATGTACGACGTCTTGCTATACTCGGACAGGTATAACATCTTTACTAAGAAACTAATACCGCTCAGTGCTATTGTGGAGAGGATCGTGTCCAAGACGATATTGTTCGTTTTCAGCCTAGACAAAAAAGAGAATTTCACGGCGTCTTCGAATAACGATAGAATGGGTTGCATTTGTAGATACTATTCTTGGTCTTATAAATTTAAATGGTTTATAAGAACTGGTTAACAAGGAACGCGAACCTTTTTCATCAAAGGGGTGCCCTCTAATCGATCTTTACCTAAAGGTCCCATCGATTTGAAAAACTTCTTGTAATTCTTTATCACATACTCTACCGATTGATCTTTCGCTTTTGGATACAAATATACTTCGTAGGCATCTTGCGATAAATTACTAGACAAAACAGCCACTATATTGGGATCGGCATCAAATTCGTTAAAGAGATTCGTCGATTTTTCGGTGTTGGGGGTAGGTAATTTAACGTACTTGTGTTTTCCGGTCTTGTATACTACGACGATGTACTTGCTGGAAGCCAATCCCCTCCAAAAAGTTTCAAGGGGTTTATTCTTTCCCCATACCGAGGGTGGTTCTATCCACGTAGTTTTCTTTGTTTTATTATGCTTTGGTTTTGTCTTCTTGGTATTCGTCGGCATCTGCGTTCTTTATATACTATATACAATAGTATACAAAAATAAACATAATACTAGGTTCGGCAACACTCTCGTTTCATCTTTTTGGATATGGCTTTCTTGATACCTTTACTCCAGCACCAGAATCCCCGATTTGGACGAATGCAACACGTTTCACGTTTACCGACTACCATTCTACATGTATTTCTGTATTTCTTGGTACACTTAGTTGCGCATCCTTTTGTTTTAGACCCCTTGGATCTTGTATACATTAGACATGATGGTTGCCGATATTTTGATGTTCGCCGACGACTCATATTTGCGATTGTGGCTATTTATATTTATATTATAAAATAATTAACGACGAGTAGGGTTTAATCTTCTAAATGCCGTCTTTCTCCAAGATGTCATAGTTTTATTATTTCTTTCTTTTTCGCTTCCGCAACAATCTTTCAAAATATTCTTTCGATCCTTCTTCGTCAAAGATTTGTCATTGTTCGAAAAACCAAACGTTCCGGACGATACTACTCGTCCATTAACTACATTGCGGCGTTTACATGTAGTATTCTTTTTTTTATGAATAATTTTGCAACGCTCCATTATTGAAGTTCCTGTTATATGTGTCCATCTACGTGGGCCGCCCATATTTATATACAATACAGAGAAATAAATACTATGGCTAAATATTGTAATTAAACGTTCATTTTATATGTCTTCAAATTCATAAACCGCTTTCATCATTTCAACTAATTCATTTATTGTATTTTTTAGTTCCTTGATGTCATTTTTCATTTCAGCTATTTCACCTTCTATTGAAAATAGGGAGTTAATTTCTCTTACGGATTTACATTTATTAAGATTATTTTGTCGTTTTACTATTTCTATTATTTGATCTTCCTCTAATCTTGTTTTCAATATAACTTCTTCCATAGAAATATTATTGCTATATAATTTGTACGCGATTTGTCTACGTCTTGCGTTTATCCCCCCAGTCGTTCTATTATGAGATTTCGCTATTTGTTGTAGGTCAATGTTTTTACTCAACTCTTCTAATAACAACCCTTCTTCTTCATCAGTCCATTTTTGTCCTGTGTTAGAAGGATAGTCTTTATCCGGATTTTGAGCCTTTAACATTCTTAGCATAGGACTTTCCATGTTTGTATGATACTTGAAAATAATTTTTAAACAATTTCAATTTTATTAATAATCGTGGGTTTTAAATGAGAAAATGTGTAAAGAGCACTCTAATCATACCACAATAAAATTGATTATACGTGGGTGGTATCTGAATATACACAAAACATCTTCATAGAACTACAATAATATCAAACTAAACAACCATGGTTCGCAACACACAAGGTGGTTCCGGACACAAGAGTCAAGCACGAAAATTGGTCTCTTCGGGTAAAGGACCCGTTAGAACGCAGCTAGAAGAAGGCGCGCATTTTGCAATGGTCTTCAAGCTATACGGCAATGGAATGTGTCAAGTTATTTCGGACAAGGGAGAAGACCTCCTCTGTCATATTCGTGGCAAGTTTCGCGGTAGGAACAAGAGTAATAACATTGTCTCGGTGGGGTCGCTGCTTATGATCGGAATGCGCGATTTCTCGTCAAAAAAAGAGTGTGATTTGCTAGAGGTATACGATACAGCGGATGTTCGTGTCCTAAAATCTACACCCGGGGTCGATCTTTCAGTCTTAGATCAAGCCTACACGACCAAGCTGGGAGGCGCATTCAAGACACAAGTGGATGATCTGGAATTCACGAATGATGTTGTCGATGAACCCGAATACGATGGTGGGATCTCTGATGATACACCTGCCGCTGGTGGTGGTCGAACCGTCAACATAGTAGATTTTGATGATATTTAGTGATGAATAAAAATATAGTTATTATATTCAATGGTCGTTTCACTTAGAGATCGTTTCACTTAGATATCGTTTCACTTAGACATAGGCCATACGTAATTCGTGAGAACTAATCCTAGTGTATAACGGTAGTTTTATATTTATTTGGGGTTTTTCTTGTCCGCCTTTTTTTGTGAATGGAATGGGTCGATTGGGATCCGTGGGCGGTAGACCTTGGACGCCTGATATAGGGTCGGTTTCGTTCCCATTCTTGGTATCATTTTTATTGTTATCTAGTTCTGGAAAGTCCCACGGAATCTCTCCATCTTGCAAAAGGATCCACGCCTCTACTAGACCTTCATATGTATCCGGAATAGAGGACCAAGGATCCGTTTTATTCTTTGAATGATCCGAAACCTCCTTTCCTTTCGAGGCTCCAAGCCTCATCATGGATTGATAGAAACGGAATCTTGGTATAAACGACACAGATTCCAACACACATTGTGTTAGGAAAAGAGCAACAAGTACGAAGAAGTGAGTTAGAGTCATGGTTTGATTCGAGTATTGAATACAATATGCAACAGAATATTGCATTCAATTTTGTGTGATTTTATTTCTCAATTAATTGTTGTGGGAATAAAGGTTGTATTTTTTATTTTTTCAATTAAGTTTTGCGGCAATAAAGTTTGTCTTTTCGAGTTTTTTGTAGGTTTCAGGGTTGTAAGATTGAATGTATATAATGTTTTGACGCCGTGAAAACAGCCTACATTTTTATACACTAATAATTCAGTGCTATTATATACAATAACATCACCCTTTACAAATTGATCGCCGCCTAAACAATCGACATCTCCTCTTGCGCCAGGAAAATCATAAGACTTTGATGTATCCCTGTCATTCCACATTTCAAACCCTAAATATCGCCCGATTTCATCCATTAGTTGTTCACACGAAACATCGTTAAACATCGTAGTGGTCTAAGTACCTATAATGCATTTATTATACAAGGTGGAGTATCTTCAATTTTATAGATAATCGATGGATCATACAATCTGCAAACGAATCTTTTTCTTGGTTTGATCTTCATCTTCAAACAAAAAAATCCGGAAATTCGCAACAGAATAATTCGGAATATCCTGATTCGTGCTGATTCGCGACATCATCTTCCATTTTTCGATAAATACCATATACGTTATAGTGCCATCGTGTTTAACAATCTTATCGAACAGGGTTCCCTCGTGAGTTAGTTCCATGAGTTCGGGAGACGTGGAACATCGATATAGGATCTCGCAATCCGTCTGCACCTTCCGAATAGAGCGCATTGCGGTATTGATATAGTCCAACTGGGTTAGCCAACGATCCAAGAAATCCTGGGCTTCTGCGCTACACTCTACGGCCAGTATCGATTGGTGAAACATCATTTGGTTCAAGAGGTCGACTAATCGTCGGATAGGACTTGTCATGTGAATATACGACTTTAGTTTCATGAGATCGTGGGCGGGCATGGGATCCTCCGCCGAGAAACGTGTATACTGTCCCGAGGTGTTGTTCCACATCTGGATAACCCGTCGTGTTTCATCGGTTAGACCCTTGTCCACCGTGGATGCGTCCACTAGGTCGCGCAACTGGTGATTCGTAAAACAGGCAGATCGAAAAATCCCCGTATTCGCTATCCGCAGTTCATTCGCACATATGGTATTCATCTGTACCATCCAGAAGGAAACAACATCATGACTATTGTCGATATATCGCTCCATCTTTTTCGTCAAGTCCAAGAGTTGGATATATTTCAGATCTCGCAAAAGTCCCGATTCCTCATATCGGTAGTTTTTCCTCACGCGAATGGCCGCATTGTAAAACGTAGGACTTCCGACTACAATACCGTCTTGGTCAATACAGAGTTCCATAACAAAAGCGAACCGCGTATGTCCCTCCTGCAAACTACACAACGCATCAGATAAGACAGTTGGGAGCATGGGCCTGCGACGATCGGGCAAATAAATGGTCGATACACGCTGACTGAGCGAATTCCAGAGTCCAAGAGTCTCCAACCACATATACACATTCGAAATATAGACTGAAAGCACGGTTTTTGTGGGATCTTGGACACACGTCTTGATAGAGAATCCATCGTCGAAATCCATACTATTCGTAGGATCGATTGTAAAAATATACTCGGCTAACCGGTCTTGGACACGGAATCGTGGATCCTCCATCATATCCTTCATATAATCCCTGTTGGAGAGCGCTTTTTTCGTTAGGTCGATAGTCCGCGTCAAAGAAACATGGAGACTTTTGCAATAGAGCTGATATTCGTAAAAGGCTTCTAGTTGACTAACATCGCCAATAGTCTCGACTAGTAAACCACGGGGGTGCTTGTTGTTCCAATGATCATATCGAAACACCACATATTTATTGGATTGGGTTTTGTTAAACCCTACTGCTAGTTCATATGGGACTAAGAAGACGGGTAAATGTTTGTCGTCGGGGATGCATTTGTATAGGAGCCGCTTTTTGTTTTCTGTTCGACCATAGGTTTTGTTTTCGCTTAATTGTAGGACACCGGCCAAGGTTTTTGCCGAACGTATGGGGGAGTATTGGATGGTGATCTTGGACTCCTGATCCATGGAAAAAATATCTTTCGAGAAGAGTTTTTCTGTAGAGGGATCGATCGTTTGGGGTGGCGCAATTTCTTCATTTGTATAGGGGTTTTGGAATGTCCAAGTAGTATACGACCGGTCGTCTATGAAAATCCGGTATTCTTCTTTGGGTTCCTGGGTTTCTTTTGATTCTTGCATTCTGTCTGGCTATATAGTTTACATATATACTGTGTAAATAGGTTTATATCGATTATTATATAACGTTAATTTATATGAATCGTACGTCTAGACATTTTATTGTCAAGGTTCTTGGGGTAATAGTTGTTTTTTTACTAGTCTATTTAGCGTTTTTCAATTTTATTAATTTCGAATCACTGACAAATG
>Ga0304728_1001850_pt1 | contig 14274 bp, 8 predicted proteins | sample C_130625_MF_Meta_FD_190476 | JGI IMG/M metagenome (GOLD analysis project Ga0304728, IMG submission 190476) | Freshwater microbial communities from Lake Croche, Canada to study carbon cycling - C_130625_MF_MetaG (v2) (version 2) | ecosystem: Environmental > Aquatic > Freshwater > Lake | place... | reverse complement strand
TTTTAGACTTATTTATTTAGTAATTTGAGTGGAATTCAGTTCAAAAATTGAAAAAGAATAATAAATTAAATGTGGCTCGTCTTTGGGTTGATTGTTTTGATTATCAATCTAATACAGTGATAATTGCAGAGTTAGTTTTAAGAGGTCGGCCCCAGCCAGTTCACAAAGCTCCCCGAGAAATCGGGGGGCTTTTTTTATACGCAGTTGCGAAAAAAAGCCACGAAGTGGGCAATTTTAAGAATTGGAGGTTTTAATAGTTTGCTATTATAAACAGACAAGGCTTTAAATTGAACGAGCGAAGCGAGTGCTTTATTGAGCGGATAAGCAAGAAAACAGCTTCTATGTATCTGAAGTAAGCTTTGGGTAAGGACGCCATTCAGGGATGTCGGCGCAATGAAATGAAGCCGACAATCCCAGCAATAAAGTACAAATACGTTAATTCCTTATTTATTTATCTCCTACTATTGACAGAAGTAACAAAATCTAATATTAGAATAATAATCTAATATTCAGAATAATATTCTAATTTTACAAATAGTGCGCAATGGTAATAATCTCTAAGTCCATACTTAATATGTTTGCCGAAGGACATCCTGAAAGTAAAGAGGCGTTATTAAACTGGTATCTAAAAGTTAAAAATGGAAATTGGAGTAATTTTCATGAATTGAAAAACAGTTTTAACTCAATAGATGCTGTTGGGAATGATAGATATGTATTTAATATCAAAGGGAATCAATATCGATTAATCGTTTTGATCATATTTGAAACAAGAACACTGTTTATATTATTTATTGGAGCGCATGAAAAATATAATAAAATAGATGCATCTAAAATTGAATATAAAAAATAATAAAATGAAAATAGAAATAAAATCAAAAAAAGAATACCATGAAATGATGGTAGAGATATACAATTTGATGAATAAAGGAGAAGGGAAGCTTACTAAAATAGAATCGTTAAAATTATCAAAAATGGCAATAGCCGCTGAATTATATGAAGAAAATATTTTAGGACTTAAGCCATTAAAAGAACCCGAAACTATTTCTGAATTAGTTGAACTTAAATTATTTGAACATAAAATGACACAGGCTAGATTAGCAGAAGAAATGGGTTTGGCTAAATCGAAAGTCTCAGAAATACTTACCGGAAAACGAAAGGCAGATATTTCTTTTTTAAAAGGAATTCACAAAGTTCTGAAGATTGACGCTGAACAATTATTAGACATAATATAAACAAAAACTCCCCCGAGTACTCGGGGGAGTTTTTATATGCCCTTGTGGCACGTTTTTGTACCCTTTTGTACTATTTTTTGTGGCTCGGTTGGTGACTAGCTATAGCTTGACCATTTTAAATTGATAGTAGATCTTACCATCATTCGAACTCACTTTAAGAATATAAGTTCCACCTGATAATTGACTCAAATTTATTGGCATACCAGGAGTCAGATTTTGCATACTTGCCTTTTTCATACCCGTTGCTACATCGAAAACCTCTAAGTTTAATCTCTGATAACCTTTAACTACGAAATCGAAGTTCAATTGATTGATAAATGGATTTGGTGCAAGCTTTATGAACTCATCTGAACTTAGGTTAATCATATCTGTTACTAAGTAATAGTAAGATGCACTAGCCGAACTTAGACATCCATTAATATTAGCTTTTGCAGTATAAGATCCGCCTATTGTTGGTTTTATCTTTTGTAAAGTATCTGATAATTGAAAGCCATCCTTAAACCATAAATTTTTATTACCAGTTGAAGTAAGAAAATTTGAAGAGTCTCTTGATAAAGTTGGGACCAAAGGGATTGGATTTACTAAAATTGTAGTATAAATAGATCCATTTTTACAACCGTTAGAATTTGTAACTGAATCGGTATAATTCCCAGAAGCATTTGCAATGTAATTAACTCCTGTTGCACCACTAATCGCTTTGCCATTTAAATACCATTGGTTTCCTGTAGTTGCATTTGATTTTAATGTATCAACACCTCCTTGACAAAAACTTGTAGCATTTAGTGATGTAATGATTGGAGTTGGTGGTGATGGGTTTACTTTAATCGTAGTTGCAGAACTAACTCCACTACTACATCCACTATTGATTGCAACAACTGTATAATTCCCAGAAGCATTTGCAATGTAATTAACTCCTGTAGCACCCTGAATTTTATTTCCATTTAAATACCACTGGTTACCAGTAATTATATTTGATTTTAATGTATCAACACCTCCTTGGCAAAAACTTGTATCATTTAATGAAGTAATGATTGGCGTTGGTGGTGATGGGATTGCTGTAATTGTCGTTGCAGAGCTAACTCCACTACTGCATCCACTATTGCTAGCAACAACATTATAATTCCCAGAAGCATTTGCAATGTAATTAACTCCTGTTGCACCACTAATCGCTTTGCCATTTAAATACCATTGGTTTCCAGTTGTCGCATTTGATTTTAATGTATCAACTCCTCCTTGACAAAAACTTGTAGCATTTATTGAAGTAATGATTGGTGTTTGTGGTGATGGGATTGCTGTAATTGAAGTTGCAGAACTAACGCCACTGCTGCATCCACTATTACTAGCAACAACTGTGTAATTTCCAGAAGCATTTGCAATATAATTAACATCCGTTGCACCACTAATTGGATTTCCATTTAAATACCATTGGTTGCCAGTAGTTGCGTTTGATTTTAATGTATCAACAACTCCTTGACAAAAACTTGTAGCATTTATTGAAGTAATGGTTGGTGTTGGAATTGGAGTATTGCAATTTGAAATCTTAATTATCTTTTGTCCTTCCAAATTAACAACGTATACGTCATTTTTTTTATCAACCGCAATGGATTGATTATAAATATAACTAGATTGATCTACATAAATCTGCGTTATAATGCCATTGGAATTTATTTTACTAATTGTATTATTTCCAGTCTTTGCAATGCAAGAATAAATATTTCCTAATTGATCCATTACAATCGCAATCTTATTTGCTCCATTACCCAATGTTGCCCATGCTTGTGTTACAACACCAGATGGAGTAGTAATTTTACTAATTGTGCTATTCCCATTATTTGATGTATAAAGATTACCTGACTGATCTATTATTATTCCACTAGGAATAGCATCTGAAGCCAAAGTAGCCCATGCTTGCGTTACAGCTCCAGTCGAAGTGATTTTACTTACTGTATTGTTACCATTTGCAGTGAATAAATTACCCGAACCATCAATTACAATTGAATATGGCTTAGCTCCAGAAGCCAAAGTAGCCCATTCTTGTGTAACAATACCCCCAGTTGTTATCTTACTGATTGTGTTATTAGTTGTATTAGCAGTAAAAACATTACCTGAATTATCAATTGCTACTCCGCTTGGATATGCACCAGTAATCAAAGTAGCCCATTCTTGTGTAACAGCCCCTGCAGATGAAACCTTACTAATTGTATTATTTGAATTGTTAGCAGAGTATACATTTCCTGAACCATCTATTGCAAGTCCTAATGAACCTGCACCTGAAATTAAAGTAGCCCATGCTTGTGTAACTGCCCCTGCAGATGTAACTTTACTGATTGTACTGTTACCATTTGTAGTGTATAAATTACCTAAAGCATCTATTGCTATATTTGAGAAATAAGTAATAGTATTAGTAGCAAGAGTAGCCCATGCTTGTGTTACAATTCCAGCTGATGTAACTTTACTGATTGTATTGTTACCTTGATTTAGCGTATAAATATTACCTGAACCATCTATAGCTATACTCCATGGATAGGCATTATTAGCAAGAGTAGCCCATGCTTGCGTCACCACTCCAGCTGATGTAACTTTACTGATTATATTATTACCATTTACTGTGTATAAATTACCTGAAGCATCTATTGCTATATCAATTATTGGATTTGTAGATAAAGTAGCCCATGCTTGTGTTACAATACCTGCTGATGTAACTTTACTGATTGTACTGTTACCATTTGCTGTGTATAAATTACCTGAAGCATCTATTGCTATAGCATTAGGATTCGTAGATAATGTAGCCCATGCTTGCGTCACCACACCAGCTGATGTAACTTTACTGATTGTATTATTAGAATTGTTAGCAGTGTATACATTTCCTGAACCATCTATTGCTATGTCAATAGGATTAGCACCATTTTGTAGACTTTGATCATTGCCACTTGCTAAAGTAGCCCATACTTGATAATTACCCCCAGATGGTGTCACTTTACTAATTGTATTATTCCCTCGATTTGCTGAATATATATTACCTGAACCATCAATTACTAATTTGATAGGAGATGATGAAAGTTTAAGTTTTGCCCAATTTATATCTGCAACTCCAGAAGAATTTACAAAACTAACAACACTGTTATTATTATTAGTATATATATTATTAGCATTATCAATTGCTATGGCTTGAGTTTGAATTCCTTGAATAGTTTGTGTAACAGAACCTAAAGGTGAAATAGTAGCCAAGTTATAATTAAAGGATACATTTAAATTACCATTGTTATCAATGGCAATAATTTTGGGATTTACTAGCTTTGGCAATGCTGCCCAGACTTGAGTAACCAAACCCGATGAAGTTACTTTACTGATTGAACTATTACTTTCATTTGCAGTATAAATGTTTCCTGAACCATCTATTGCTAAATCTAAAGAATAAGAATCACTGGCTAAAGTAGCCCATGCTTGCGTCAACACACCCGTTGAAGTTACCTTATTAATTTTAGTTGGTTCTAATATATAAATATTTCCTGTGCCATCAATTGCTATTCCAGAAGGCCTAGTGCCTGATGCTAAAGTAACCCAAGCTTGATTAACAACTCCCGTAGAAGTTACTTTACTAATTGTACTATTAAATGAATTTGATGTATAAACATTTCCTGATCCATCTATTGCCATTTCATCAGCACCAACACCCGAAGCCCATGTTTGGGTTACTACTCCCGTGGATGCTATTTTACTAATTGTACCGTTACTCCAGTTTGTTTTGTATACATTTCCTAAACCATCAATTGCTATGCGATTGAATGAATTATCAGTAGCCAGAGTTGCCCAAGCTTGAGTAACAAGACCTGCTGGTGACACTTTGCTAATTGTACTATTTCCTTGGTTTCCAGTATAAACATTTCCAGAAAAATCAATTGCAATTCCATAAGGTCTAGCATTTGATGCTAAAGTAGCCCATACTTGAGTAACAACTCCCGTAGAAGTTACTTTACTAATTGTATTAATTGCATTATTACTAGTGTAAATATTTCCTGAACCATCTATTGCTATTCCTACTGGAATAGCATCATTAGCCAGTGTAGCCCATGCTTGAGTAACAACTCCCGTAGAAGTTATTTTACTGATTATATTTGATGAAACAGCATATACATTTCCAAGTCCATCAGTTACTACAAGAGATGGTCTATACCGAGAAAAAGTCATCCAAGGATCAGTAATTGTTTGAGCTTTTAAATTGGTAATAGTTAAAATTATAACTAACCCAATTGAGCTAAAAATTTTACGAAGAAAATTTATCATAGAACTAATTAAAATTTCTCATTTTGCATTTAAGTAACCAAAAGAGTAAAGAAACTGATTGTCTCCCCCAAGACAATCTGATGTTAAATCATATTATCAAATAAATTATTATGTTAATTAGTTTTTATTAATGATGAGGATGAAATTAAACTCCTACTTTTATAATGTTAATATTTAGGTTTTCTTATAGTAGCGATTATATATATTTTTATTTTTTTAAATTAAATTTTTATATTTCAATATTTTACATATAAGGTTTTATTTTAATTACTAATATTATATCATTATTTAATGTAATCTTTTAATAGGTTTGAATTATCAAACCTATTTTTGAAACATGAAAATGATACTTAATGTGTTTTTAGGTTTAGTACTGCCTTTCTTAGTAAAATCTCAGTCTTTTACAATACCCACAAATCCAAGCCTAGCTTATTTACTTAAAACAAAAAATGAGATTAGCACGATTAATAAGACAGAAAAATTGGTACTGTTTCCATTAAAATTTTCAAATCAACAAGTACACTTTAATTTAATTAAAAATAAAAATGGCTTATTTGCCCTAATTGATGGGACAGGTCAAGTATATAAAGCAACACCAAAAAATAAAACAAAAATCCAATTTGATAGAATAGACTCCACTTACTTTTTTGGCAATAATTTTAATGCAATTAAATTCTCCTATGATGGTATAATTTACTCTTTTGGAGGATATGGATTTTGGAGTCACCATGGTGAATTATCACATTTCACACCTGGCTCAGAATGGTCTATAGATAAAATAAATAAAAAATATAAAACTACCAATTGGGTCTTTAATTATCTACCAAAAAAATCCAAAATATACTATGTTGAGTTTCCGTATAAGGATGAGTCAACTAATGATGTAGAAAATAAAACTTCAGTAGTAGAATTTAATATCTTAACAAAAGAAAATACCTTTTTAGGAAAATTAAATGATATTTTAAAACTTCAAAACAGTTATTTAAATATTAATATACCTGCTATTGAAGGATATCTTATAGCAAGTGGTAATGAAATGATATTATTAAACTTTTCAAAGAATAAAGTTTATAAACTTATTAATTCAAAAATTAAAGAAGAATTAATAGGTAAAGCTGGCTTAGAATTACAAACCACATTCGAGGATGAGGGTAAAATATTTTATACATATAATAATGATACTACACTTAGATCCATCTCAATTTCTATGGCTGATTTTGTCGAAGAACCCTACCCCCTTTATATTCCTGAAATAAATATAAAATTTGTTTATATAATAATTATAGTTGCTTTTTTAATTTCTTGTGCCATTATCTTAGTTATTCTTTTTAAAAGAAAATCTATGAAGAGTAAAATTAAAACTGACAAAGAGGAAACCTATAGTGTAGATTTTAATAGCAATGAATTCAATTCAATTGAAATAAATCTCATTAACAAACTCATTGAAAAATCAAATATCGACTCTCATTTATCAGTTGATGAATTGAATAATATTTTAGGTATTAAAAAGAAAACTATTGAAATTCAAAAGCGAGTTCGAACAGAAGCAATCAATAGAATCAACCATAAATTCAATATAAATTTTAATTTAGAAACTAAATTTATTGAGCGTACTAGATCTAATGATGATAAACGTTATTTTAACTATATCATTAATAAGAAAAATGCTAACATTTACAATAGATATTCAAAATAACCGTTGCCTTATAATCTTAAAATTAGAAAATCCCCCAAGCATTCAGCTCAAATAATCTAAGGTTATAGACTTATTTGACTCATATCAATGCGTAGGGGATATTGGCGCAATGAAAAAAAAAGGCAACACGATGTGTTGCCTTAAATGCCTTTAGATTAGATCCGTTCGAGCATAGGTGAGGTTTTTGTACCAAAACCTCACTCAAAGAGCAAATTATGCTATTGAACCAACCAATCAGTGTATCCACCAGAAGTAGTGCCTAACTTATTAGATTCTTTATTAATTTCTTTCATCTTGTCATTAGCAGCTTTACCAAAATCATTCAAACTTCCATCTTGCTTATAATATTTATTTCTGTCTGCCTCATTTTTAAAAATGATTATAAGGCCTACTTTATTTTCATTTTCTCCTCTAATATGTTTTAAAATATGCACTTCACAGTTATAAGTTTTTGATAATGCTGGCGCCCATTTTTTATTTTGGAAATCAATAAATTCTTGCATAGTAGTCTTTCCATTTAGTTTAACGGTAAAACTATGCAAACCAATTAAACTGCCTTTTGGCAAAGATTGACTAAATGCAGATAAGCTAAAAATAGCCATAACCGTAAATAAGAAAATTTTTTTCATTTGTTTTATTTTTGATGAAACATTAAAATAAGTAAATATTTTATATATTAAAAATAAATTATTGTTAATAACTAAATATTTTTAATTTAAATAGATTAATGTTATTTTTTGTAAGAAAAAAGGGGAAACATTGAAAAAAATATTAATAATATTAAATGTTTAATAATTGGAATTATTTTAAAATAAATATTTAAACAAATCGCAATGTCAGTTTGCAGCTTATAAGAATTTTCGATTGGTTAATAGCATAAAAAAACCACCCTCGTTTTGGAGAGTGGTTTTTTAAGTACTTTATATCTGTCTAATAAGCCTGCATTCGCAAGAAAGCGAAATGCAACCAATCACTAAATGAATTATCTAGTCAAAGATTGAATAGCTTGTATTCTAATATCTTTATAAAAAATTTCAGCCCCTTCGGATTGTAATTGAATTTGGCCTTTATTCAAAGTACTCAATGTACCATTGTCCCACTGTTGAGAATTCTTTAAATGCATTACAACATGGCCATTCACCATATGTATACTTTCATTTCCAAAACAATATAAATCTATTACATTCCAATTCCCTGAAGGATTTTCAAAATCACCCTCTTTAATACAATGTCTGCCATATTTGGAATGTTCTCCAAATATGATTTCAGGCGAATTTACATCATAAATAAAAGTAGAATCGTTGATCAGTTTTGCGCTAATTGTTTCCCAACCTCCTGCAACGCCCCAATAATCACCACAATTGCCTTGTTCAATTTGAAACTCTTGTGAACGTTTCCAAAAACCAAAATCTGCTCCGTCATTACCTACACAATGATATAATAAACCACTATCCATTTTTTTACCTTTTTTATTAGCCCATTGTTGCTTTCCCCATTTAAACTTTAATTGAAGATGATAATTGCTAAATTTAGCCTTACTAGTTAATGCACCAAAATTTTCACCAGATATACGAATTACTTTTTCGTCATTATTTAAACTAACTAGTGAAAATACATTTTGGGGATCTTTATTAAACCCAATTGGGCTTCCTATAAACCCATTTTTTTGGTAGTCAAATTTTGGACCTAAATAAGTATCCCAAGCATTAAGATTTTTACCATCAAAAAGATTGATCCAAGGTGAGGGTGTACTAATTTTTTGGGCGCCATAAAAAGAGATAACTACCATCAATAGAAGGCAGTTTTTTAAAAACGATTTTAGAGAATACATAAGCGTTAAATTTAATGCTAAACTGAATTTAATACATTAACCTAACATGTCCAACTTAAAACAACCAAGACTTTGGGTCTTAGCTCATTTTGTTCTGTAAAACAAAAATGTTTTTAAACAATAGCCCTTGCCTCACCTACTTTTTCTTGGGAAATTCCCGTAGAATTCACTGTATCATATTGGATATAAACGCAAAACCCCGAAATCTTACGAAATCGGAGTTTTTTTATGCCCTTTGTGGCACGTTTTTGTGCTCTTTTGTATTGTTTTTTGTGGCTCGTTTGAAGTAGATACTTTAATAAAAAAACCACCCTCGTTTTGGAGAGTGGTTTTGTTCTTTATTAAATTGTCAAATAATTAAATGATTAAAAAGATCTAATAGCGCGAACATAGGGTAAGCCGGACTTATTGGCGTAGTCGAACTGAAGGCCAGTGGCGAAAAACAGGCCCCACGCGTTATTATTGTTGACCTCCGAAGAACTCCAATAGTCCCAATTCGCAAAACCACCAATTGCAACTCTATTTAAGTATAATTTATTCAACTCGTCCTTACTTGGTAAAAACCAATCTGTATATCCTCCTCCAGCATAGGCTCTTGCCAATCCTGCTGCATAATCAGTAGCTGTACCTCCTTGACTTGTAATAATTGTATTTGTATTAGATAAACCCGTTCCAATTGCAGTTCCTGTTGCTCCTGTGGTGGTATAAGAACCATTATACCACTGAATTCCTCTACCTTGATCTGAGGTTGCCGCTATTAAACCATGTTGTATAGCTGCATCATATCCTAGATCTCCTGGTTGTAAAATATAAGCAACAATTCCGCCTTGGTAACTATCCCCAATTGATAAGAAATTACTAGTAGTAAAAGTTATTTCATTACCATAACTAGTTCCTGCACTATTAGTTGCGTAAGCTTTTACATAATAAGTTGTATTACGTGTTAGCCCAGTAATACTAGAAGTAAAACTGCCATTAATAGTCCCATCAGAAGTATGACTTCCAGTAACAGATGCTGTACCAGAATTGACACTCCAGCAAACACCTTCTGCAATTATATTATCACCGCCATTTGATGAAATATTACCACCACTTGAAGCGCTAGTAGGAGTTATAGATGTTATTGCAGTGGTTGTGATAACAGGTATAGTAACTGACGTTGTAGTAAATGTTATTTCATTACCATAACTAGTTCCTGCATAATTAGTTGCATATGCTTTTACATAATAAGTTGTATTAGGTGTTAGCCCGGTAATACTAGAAGTAAAACTGCCATTAATAGTCCCATCAGTAGTGTGACTTCCAGTAACAGACGCTGTACCAGAATTGACACTCCAGCAAACACCTTCTGCAATTATATTATCACCGCCATTTGATGAAATATTACCACCACTTGAAGCGCTCCTAACACCGATGGATGTAATTGCAGTGGTTGTAATAACAGGTAATGTAACTGCCATTGTAGTAAATGTTATTTCATTACCGTAACTAGTTCCTGCACTATTTGTTGCATATGCTTTTACATAATAAGTTGTATTAGGTGTTAGCCCGGTAATACTAGAAGTAAAACTGCCATTAATAGTTCCATCAGAGGTATGACTTCCAGTAACAGATGCTGTACCAGAATTGACACTCCAGCAAACACCTTCTGCTATGATACTACCACCACCATTTGATGAAATATTACCACCACTTGAAGCGCTCCTAACATTAATGGATGAAATTGCAGTGGTTGTAATAACAGGTAATGCAGCGGCTGCATCAGATCCAGTCATATTTACCCATTTAATTCCATTATAATATTCAGGTTCTCCATTTGTTCCACAATTTGTACAATAAATTATTAAACCTTGAACTGGAGAGGATATATTGGTCTTTTGTGCATATGTCATTCTTGGAGGTAAAAAACCTTGTGTAGTTGAACTCGCTTCTAATACTGCAGATGAGCTTACAGCAGTTGATGCACCAACTACTAATTTCCCATTGACAGTTGTGTTCGTTAATGTTCCCACACTTGTTAAACTAGAACCTGTAATTGTTGAATTTAAACTAGTGCCAGTTAATGTTCCAGCATCTGAAGATGCAGTTATTGTTATGTCTCCACTACCATCAAATGCAACACCATTGATATTTCTCGCAGTTGCTAATTTTGTTGCAGTTGCTGCATTTCCTGTAGTACTTAACTTAGTCAGAAGCGCCGAATCAGAATAAGCTTGTTTTGTATATTTACTAGTATCCGATGCATTTAATTTTAAAGCCAATCCAGCGCTAGTTATTACATCTGCTGCATTTGCCTTTAAATCCAATGCCGCCTGAGTTAATTTACTAATTGGTTTTGCAGTATCTGCTGTGTTATTAATTTTATCAATAGCTAATGCAGTTTTTAATCCTGCTAAACTTGTAACTCCTGTACCACCTTTTTCAATTGATATAGTTCCTGATATATTATCAGCACCAACGCCCAAACTGTAATAGGAAAAAGGTACATATTGTAATTGAGTAGTACCCATGTTAATATAGCTTGATCCACCAGCAGGATCCATTTCTACTTTTAAAAACTTAATCGGTTCTGCCCAATTAATACTTTTAAAACTACCCAGCACTGCTGTATTGGATGCGTCTCCTACTATTATTGAAAATATACCTTGTGCATTGGTCACCACCCTTTTTGTTTCTACAAATTCTGGTGTAGCATCTATAGTTTTGCTTATTATGGATAGTTTTAATGAGATATTTGAACTCGCTAAAATAGTTCCGTTGGCAGCACGTGCTACCCCTTGGAAATTAATTCCTTGCGCCTGACCATATTTACTGACTAAAATAATTGCAACAATAAAAACTAAATTAATAATATGTTTCATTTTATAATTTTATGACTTTATACATTCCTGATTTAAGATTCTTTGAATTTGGTTTATAAAAAACCTGTATATAATAAACACCTACTGCATAGTGTGACATATCTACCTTCATTTGTAATTTCGTAACCTCATTTATCAAATCGCTTCTATATAAGATTTTAGAATTCACATCTAAAACCTGATATTGTAATTGACCGGGACTAATAAAATTTGAAGTTAAGTTAGTGATGGATGATGTTGGATTAGGAGCAATGGTAATTTCAGAAACTGCTATTTTCGATAAAATATCTTCTATACCAGTAACAATGGGTGGATTGTTTTGTAAAAATCCACTGTTCAAACTAACCCCATTAGGTGACTTAAACTCTGTAATTGAAATGGTTTCTCCTGTACTTACAGTTAATGAATAACCGTTTTTCTCACCGCTAAAGCCAGCAATGTTGACAGTAAAAGGTGTAATAGATTGAGCCCTAAGATTGGTAGAATTTAAAAAAAGAATAATAAAAGCATATACTACTATTTTCATAAGATTATTGTAATAATTGGAGAGAAAATATGGAGGAATGTAATGTTTGAAAAAAAATATGATTAATATTAATGTTATTTTTTGTAAGAAAAAAGGGGAAACATTGAAAAAAATATTAATAATATTAAATGTTTAATAATTCGAATTATTTTTAAATAAATATTTAAACAAATCGCAATGTCTTTTGTATATTCTAAGAATTTTCACTTAGTTAATAGCATAAAAAAACCACCCTCGTTTTGGAGAGTGGTTTTGTTCTTTATTAAATTGTCAAATGGTTAAATAGTTAAAAAGCCCTAATGGCGCGAACATTGTTCGTTAAGGGCTTACTGAGGTTGTCCTGAACGCCATTGCCGAAATACTGGCACCACGCTAAGTGGTTGGGGCCGTTCTCCGTAGAACTCCAATAGTAGTCATTCACAAAACCTCCAATAGCAATTCTATTTAAGTATAATTTATTCAACTCGTCTTTACTTGGTAAATACCAGTCACTATACCCTCCTCCCCCTGTATAAGCTCTCGCCAATCCTGCTGCATAACTAGTAGATGTTTCACCTTGACTTGTAATAATATTGTTTGTATTGGATAAACCGGTTCCTATTGCAGTTCCTGTTGCTCCTGTGGTGGTATAAGAACCATTATTCCACCTAATTCCGGTACTTTGATCTGAGGTTGCCGCAATTAAACCATGAGGTGTTGTTGCATCGTAACCAGGATCTCCAGTAACTAAAACATATGCAATTATTCCACCTTGATAATAATTACCTATACTTAAAGTTGAATTTGAAAATCCGTTCATATTTACCCAAATAGAACCATTGTATGCCTCTATTTCACCTCCAAAATTATCACTACACCAAATCATTAAACCTGCTACAGGTGAAACCATAGCATCTCTTTGAGCCTTTGTCATTCTTGGTGGCAAAAAACCTTGTGTGGTTGAACTTGCTTCTAATACTGCAGAGGCACTAGCTGCCGATGATGCACCTACTATTAGTTTGCCACTATTAGTTATTTCACCTGTAGACAAACTTGCAATCGTTCCAACACTCGTTAAACTTGAACCTGTAATTGTTGAATTTAAACTAGTGCCTGTTAAAGTTCCTGCATCCGCCGTTACTGTTATATCTCCACTACCATCAAACGCTACTCCATTTATATTTCTGAATGTTGCTAATTTTGTGGCGGTACTTGCAGTGCCTGCACTAGTAGCACTTGTCGCCGTTGCTGCATTGCCTGTTATACTTCCTGCGATTGGATTAGTTACTGTTAAGTTAGCTAATGTTCCCACACTAGTTAAACTAGATCCGACAATTGTTGATTTCAATGTGTTTCCAGTTAATGTTCCAGCATCTGCAGATGCAGATATTGTTATATCTCCACTACCATCAAATGCAACACCGTTAATATTTCTTGCAGTTGCTAATTTTGTGGCGGTACTTGCAGTGCCTGCACTAGTAGCAGTTGTAGCAGTTGCTGCATTACCTGTTATACTTCCTGCGATTGGATTGGTTACAGTTAAGTTAGCTAATGTTCCCACACTAGTTAAACTAGATCCGACAATAGTTGATTTTAATGTGGTTCCAGTTAATGTTCCAGCATCTGAAGATGCAGTTATTGTTATATCACTACTACCATCAAAAGCAACACCGTTAATATTTCTTGCTATTGCTAATTTTGTGGCGGTACTTGCAGTGCCTGCACTAGTAGCAGTTGTAGCAGTTGCTGCATTTCCTGTAGTACTTAACTTAGTCAGAAGCGCCGAATCAGAATAAGCTTGTTTTGTATATTTACTAGTATCCGATGCATTTAATTTTAAAGCCAATCCAGCGCTAGTTATTACA
>Ga0304728_1001842_pt1 | contig 14315 bp, 9 predicted proteins | sample C_130625_MF_Meta_FD_190476 | JGI IMG/M metagenome (GOLD analysis project Ga0304728, IMG submission 190476) | Freshwater microbial communities from Lake Croche, Canada to study carbon cycling - C_130625_MF_MetaG (v2) (version 2) | ecosystem: Environmental > Aquatic > Freshwater > Lake | place... | reverse complement strand
GTTTATAATGTATTACTTTGTTATCAAAACAATAAACCTAACGGTGAGATAATACATTACTTAGTAAAAAAAAATTAAAAATGAATTCATACTAAGTCCACGCTTGGTACTACCCAAATTTTTACTAATTTGAATTTTTAAATGTCATAATCGGCATTTTAAATGTCCAAAGGTGTAAAAGAAAAAATAAAAATAATAAAAATAATAAAAATAATAAATATCATCAATTGCTTCAATAATTTGATTTGAATTCATATGAGATGAAATGCAAATAATATTATTATTATTTGCTTTTTTTTATATTCTTAAAATAATAATTTGAAAATAAATTTCTTTAAATCAAAAATTTCAGATGTTAAATATGGTTCAAATTGTATATAAAAAATTAATTTAATATTAAGTAATTTAATATTATTAATAATTGCATAAAAATTTTGAATATTATTTTTTATAATAGTTTTGTCTCATTTTTCTTTTCGGCAGGTGTAATTCAAAAACATTTATTTAATGGTAATAATTCTAATCTATTAGAAAAATAATAAATCACAATTTAATGCATGACCTATCATAGAAAGTTTAAAAATAAGAGTTGATTTATAATATTCAACAATTTCTTTATATTCATCCATTTTAATTATTAATTAAATAAATTATTAATTACTTTTATATAAAATTAATTCCAATGAACTTTTAATAAATTTTTATTTTCATTAACTTTCACAAATAATTTATTAGTTTTGACAAGAATATTTGAAAGTTTTAAATAAATCTTCTTATTATTATAAATAATAAAATATTTGTTTTTAATTGAAATGTATAATTGATATTTCTTATTTGATTTTCCTCCGTATTTTTCAAATAATTTTTGTTCAAGCATTTCAGGTGTAAATTGTGATTTTATTGATTGTTGTACAACAACAATATCCGCATTTAAATTATAATGTTTATTTTTAAATTCTTTTTCAGCTTTAATGTTAATATTTTGTATCTGATATTTAAATAATTTTTTTTCAATAGAATTTAATTTATTATTTAGATATATAGAATATAATTTATATAGTAAATTATATTTATAAAATATAAATAATAATATTGAACTTATAATCTCTTTAAATCTATTGTAATAGTTATAAAAATTATTTTCTTTACTATTTAAAGGAACTAAAATATCCTTTGGATTTTTAGTATAGTTAATTATTAATTTTGATAATAAATCTAAAAATTCAACTACATTTTGATGTTGAATTTTTATTTGTGAAATATTTTTAAATATAATGTAATATGTTTTATTTATTATATTAATTTGTAATATAATTAAATCATTTCTATTAGGTTCATAATAATATATATTATTATATATTGAAAAAAAATCTTGAAATTTTTCTTTTTTAAAATCTACAATAAATGCTGTATTTTTTTTTAAATACAATTTATAATTCAAAGAATTATTAACAAAACCAGGATAACCTAATTTTATTGTCATATTAGATATTAATTTTTTACAAATATCATTATTATATATATATAGTTTTGATATAATATCATTAAAATTATTAACATCTAAAATCACATTTCTCAATATTTCTAAGTTACTTAAAAATAATTTATTTATTTTAAAAATCATTCTATTTAAAGATAAATATAATAATTAATATGAACGGTTAAATTATGATTATCGATGACTATTTGAATTATTTGGATGAGTATTCGAGAAAGTATGGGGATAATAATACTATTATTTTTATGCAGGTTGGGTCTTTCTTTGAATTATATTCAATTGATACTAATTCCAATTATTTATATACGATTGCTGATATTTGCGGTTTTCAAATTTCAAAGAAGAATAAGAATATTTCAGAAGTTTCGCGTAATAATCCCTTAATGTGTGGTTTTCCTCTCTATGTCGTTAATAAATACATTCAAATATTATTGCAAAAGAAATATACAATCGTCTTAATTGAACAAGTAACGGAACCGCCAGAACCTAAGAGAAAAATAACAGAAATTCTCAGTCCATCGACTAATATCAATATTAATTCTAAAAATAGTAATTATATTATGGTCTTATATTATGAAGAAATTGATGATAATCTTGTAATTGGAATTTCAGGGGTTGATTTGACAACTGGAAGAAATTTTATTTATGAAAATTCAAGTTCTAATGCGGACCCTCAATTTACTCTCGACGAAACTTATCGATTAATCATCAATTATAATCCTTGTGAAATCTTATTAATTTCAGATAAAATCAGAGAAGAAACGAAAAAGAAAATTTTAAATATGATTAATATCAATTGTTTAATTCATAAGAAATGGAATGAATACGAATTATTAAATCATATTAAAAAAGTTGATTATCAAAATAATATTCTCAAAAAATCATTCATAAATAATTCAATGTTGTCCATAATCGAATTCTTAAACTTAGAAAGAATTCAATTAGGTCTTATTAGTTTCTGTTCATTACTTCAATTCGCATATGAACATAATAATGAAATTATTAAGGATTTGAAACATCCAGAAATCTTAAATAATAATTCTAATTTATCTATTGAATATAATAGTGCTCTTCAATTGAATATCATCTCTAATAATGATAATGAAAAACCTTTATTAGAAATCTTAAATAGATGTCATACCGCTTTCGGTTCAAGGGTATTTAAGGAAAGATTATTAAATCCTGTGAATGATAAGAAGAAATTATTAGAGAAATATGAAGAAATTGAATTTTATTTAATGGATAATAAATATAAACAAATTAATAAATTTCTAAATAATATCAATGACTTAGAAAGAATTAAGAGAAAAATAATATTAAGAAAGATTAATCCATGTGAATGGGGAAATATTATCAATTCTTTCGAAAATTCATTAGAAATCTTTAAACTTCTTAATAAAGATGATTTAATTATGAGGAATAATAGTATTATTAAAAATTATGGAATTCTCAACATTGATGAATGCTCCAAATATAATACTAATGATATTAAGAGTAATATTTTTAATATAGGAGTTTATAAAGATTTGGATGATTTGAATATTGATTATGAAAAGAATTATCAAAAAATTATGAATATCATAAATAAGATTAATAGTTTTGGTGATACTACCTGCAAAATTGATTTTAATGATAATGATGGATTTTATATTACTATCACGAAAAAGAGATTTGAAACAGCCGAGAAGATTAATAAAACTTATATGAGCCAATTCGATAAGAAGTTATTGAATACAAATAATTCTTATAAATTAACATCAAATGAAATAAGAACTGCTTCTAATACCATTCGTAATATTCAAAGTGAAATTAATTCAATAAGTATTCAAAGATATTATGAATTTCTCTCAAATTTCATTAAAGAAATAAATGAAGATTTTGATATTATTATTAAAAATTTAATTGATATTGATATTACTTCTTGTAATGCCAAAAATGCTTATGATTATAAATATTATAAACCAACAATTGATTTTAATTCTAATAGTTCTTATATTAATGCAGAAAATTTGAGACATCCAATTATTGAAAATTTAATTACTGATGTTGAATATATCGGAAATGATATTCAATTAAATCAAAACGGTATTTTATTATATGGAATTAATTCGTCAGGTAAAAGTTCATTTATGAAAGCAATAGGACTTTCTATAATTATGGCACAATCTGGAATGTTTGTTCCAGCTACCAATTTTAATTACAGTCCTTACAATCATATTATGACGAGAATTTGTGGAAATGATAATATCTATAAAGGAATGAGTAGTTTCATCGTCGAAATGACTGAATTGAGAAATATTATTCAAAGAGCAGATAAGAATTCTTTAATAATTGGAGATGAGGTTTGTTCAGGAACTGAAGCAATTTCAGGGATTTCAATCGTCAGTTCAGCAATAAATGAATTAATTGAGAAGAAATCTTCATTTATTTTCACAAGTCATTTACACGAATTAACATCAATATCATTATTGAAAGATAGGGAAGAATTAAAAATTTATCATATTCATATTTCAATTATTGATAATAAAATTATTTATGATAGAAAATTGAAAGAAGGTCAAGGATCTAATATTTATGGAATTGAGGTTTGTAAATCATTGAACTTACCTCCCAATTTTATGATAAATGCTGAAAAAGTTAAAAAAGAAATTATGGGAATTAATAATAATTTGATTGATATTAAAACTTCCAATTATAATTCTTCTATTTATATGGATATTTGTAATGTTTGCAAGAAGAATAAGAGTGTTGATACTCATCATATCAATTATCAATCTTTGAGTGATGATAATGGATTTTTTGAGAATTTTCATAAGAATACTAAACATAATCTAATTCCTATTTGCAAGGAATGTCATGATAAGGAACATAAGGGAATTATTAATATCGAAGGATTTAAACAGACGAGTAATGGGATTGAATTAGAGGTTAAATATGATATTCAATGGGATGAGAAATTGAGAATTTATGTGAGAAGAGGAAAAAATAATTGGTTTAGTAGAAGAGCGAATAATAATAAATTTAAATTATCAACAGAAAAAGAAATATTAGATATTATTAATAGAATTACGAAATCGAAATATAAGGAAATACCAGAAAATTTAAATTTGTCATTATTTGATGCAACCATATAAAAAATTTGAATTATTTTTATACAGGAATTATAAGCACTGTTAATCAATGTTTATAAGTCCTATGATGATTGAACCGACTACTGCTTCTTTCGCAGTATTTCTCTTATCAAAAACAAGTGAGATCAATTTTAGAATTATGAAAAGAAAACCATTTCATTATAAAAAGAAGATGTGCAAATGGATCAAATACAATAATCGAGATATTATTGATATTAGTATTGATGAATTGGGAGATAGTGCATTAGACATCTTTAATAGTATCATTCATATAAATCCTAATCCATCTTATTTTCTTCTTATTTATTCATTATTACTAATTATAATAATAATATTATAAATAATTAGAATTATGAATGAAATAAAGAAAGAATTAAATCAAAGAGAAACTAAATGTAATAATAAAGTTGTTTATGAATATAAGAGACCTAAAAATCCTTATAAATATTCAAAAGTTGATGAATTTGAAAAAGAAAATCCTTTTGATATTAATAATAATTGTAAAGTAATTATTCCAAATACTATTTATGACACTGATAGAAATAATCGTTATTATAAGAGTGTTCATACAAATAAAAGATGTAGTAATGCTAATGGTACTTGGGATGAAAATTCTAAGAATAGAGAAAATTTAATGGATGATGGCAATTGCTGGGTTGATGATGATGATTTTGTTTGTGCAAATCAATTGAATAATGAAAAATTATTAAATTCAACTATGAAAGATGATGATCCTGATGTTATTAAAGCAGCTACTTTTTGTAATAGAAATGATAAATGTAATTTAGGAAGAATTAATGATAATACGATTGATTGTGTTTCAAAACGTAAGGTTAATATAAAAGAAGGTGATAAAATTTATAATTATTTAGATTTTTCTAATATTGAAGAAAGTCTTTTTAATTATTATTCTAGTTTAAATGCACCAAAAACACAGAAATTAATTGGTACAGGTGATAGATGTAATACTAACGATAAAGACATTCAAGAAAAAATAAATGAAGAAATAATTGAAGAGAAAAAATTAGAGAAGATAATTAAAGATGAAGAAATTCTAATTGCCAAAGATTTATTAAAGAAATATTCGAATGCTTATATGAAACATTTACAATATATTATAATTTTCACAGCTTCTAATATTTCTTATTTCAATAATAATATTGGGAAAAGAATTCTTGAAAAATTATTAGGAAATAAATATGATGATTTCTTTTTAGATTATAATATCTTATTAGCAAATTATAGAAATTTTTGTTATTATTATTATTATAAAACTGGGAAGAAATATGAAGCAATTAATGCGACAGTAATCTTTTATAAATATTTCCCAACAATTTTTAATGATTATGATAAGAAAGAAATTGATCGCATTGCTTATTTATTTATTCAAAGTTATGTTAAGAAATTTAATCCATTAAACGACGATGAAATAAATCAGGTAAATATAAAAATATTTCAGAAAATTTTAGGAAAGAGTTATGATGATTTTAAATATACATATAGAACTTTTGATAAAATGTCTGTAAATACTATTTATTATGATTTTTATAAGAAAATGTTTGATCTAGATATAGATAATTTAGAATTAGAAAATGAAATAGATTTTTATAAATATGTAAAATATTATATTATTTATTATTCATTTTTAAAGAAAATTGACAATGATGAAAAACGAGAAAAATTAAGTTTTTATATTACTGATGTTGATAAATATGATGATTTTATCGAAGAATTTAAAAAATCAAAAAATAAAATAGATTTATTTAATAAATATTTCAGCAATTATTTCTTTGATGATTATTCAATTGATAAAATTTATTTCATAAGAAATCAAATTAATTATTTAGATCCTAATATTAGCGAAGATTATGAACTTTTAAAAAATTATGTAGATACATCTAAGTCAATTAGTGATTATAAGAAATATTATAATTTAATTGAAAACAAGAGTTTGAATGATGATGAAGATAGAGATGTTGAATTATTAAATTTGAGAAAATTATTCTTCCCCAATTTTTTTAATAATATTGAAGAAACTAAATATAAAATAAAACCTCTAATAGATGCTAAAAAAGATTTAGAAACAGAAGGAACTAATCTTCCAACTGTTCCTCAATCAGTCGTTAATAATATTTGCAAACTTATTACCGAGAAGAAGATTGACAATCGCGGAATGCTTCTTTGGCATTCAACAGGTAGTGGTAAGACTTGCACTGCGACTTCTATTATTGATGGTTTTTGGAATGATAATAAAGATATTATTTATTGCAGTTCTGTTGACGCTCTTATATCAAACCCACCATTCAAATTTCACGAATGTGCTATTAATTTATTTCCACGATTTAAAAATAAATCATTAAAAGATGTTGATAAATTATTCACTAGTAGAAATATTAAATTTTTATCATTTGCCAAATTAGCAAATCGAATTGAGAAAAAAGAAATTAATTTAAATAATTGTATTTTAATTATTGACGAAGTTCATAATTTATTTAGACCGTTATTAACTCAGAAGAAACAACATAATTTTTTAGAAAAATTATTATTAAATCAGAGAGCAATTCCTAAATCTAAAATCTTCATTCTCACTGCGACTTTGGGAGATAATCCAGATGAAATTATGAAATTATTAAATATTATCAAAAAACCTAATGTAGATGAAATAAATTTTGATGATATTCAATCTCCTGAATTATTCAGAAATAAAATAAGAGGTCTTATTTCTTATTTTGATATGTCAAGTGATACTAGCAAATTCCCAGTTGTCTATGATGAAGATCCTATTTATAGTAAGATGACTGATAAACAATTTGAGAAATATCTAGAACAATATAAGACAATCAAAGATAGTGCTAAGAATTATGAAGCACTAGCAAAAGCAAATACCTTAAATAAATATTGGGCACCAGCGCGTAAATATTCAAATATGCTTTATAACTATGATAAAGGATTGAAATTAAATGAATTTTCATCTAAATTAGAAACATTATTAAAATCTATTACAAATCCAGATTATGATAATCATAAACAATATGTCTATTCTGCATTTTATGAAAACAGAGGTTATGGTGGTCAAGGAATTTTAGCAATTGCTAAAGAATTAGATAAATTAGGTTATGAAAAATTAACTCCTTCACAAGCACTTGAAATTCTTAATAATCCCAGTGAGGATAATAAGAGACCTAGATATTTATTAGCAATAACTACACAATTAGGAACTGATAAGGGAGGTGAGTTGAAAAAGTTGTTGGAATTATTCAACGCACCTTTTAATAAATATGGGGAATATGTGCAATTATTTTTAGCATCTCAAACTTTCAATGAAGGTATTGATTTAAAGGCAGTTCGTCATATTCATATCTTTGAACCTTTAATAACTTGGGCAAGTGATAAACAGACAATTGGAAGGGCTGCTCGCAATTGTTCTCATAAGGATTTAGATATGACTGAATGGGATGTAAGAATTCATAGATATATGAGTAATTTTCCAGAAACTACTAATTCTAGTGGTGAATTAGATGAATTAAATCAGAAATTACAAGAATTAGGAGATGTCGAAAATCTTAAAAATATTAAAAAAGATATTCAAAAAAGATTAAAGAAAGAAAAAAATAATGATAAAAAGACAGAATTTGAGGGAGAAATAAAAGAATTAGATAATAAAATTAATGAAATCAAAGAAATAGCTAAGCAACTTAAAAAACTAGATAAAAATAAGAAAGAGTATGATATTAAAGATGTTGAAAATATTGATGATTTTATTTATAAACAAGCAACTGAAAAGATGAAAAGTATTCTGACTTTATATCAATTAATGCAAGAGAGTGCCGTTGATTGTATGATATTAAATGATTTCCACAAACAAGGAAATAAAAATATTAATTGTTATAATTATGAGTAGTTTTAATAAAAGATAATTGATATTCCTATAATGGCAATTATAAATCCTATAAGAGTTCTTAAATTTATTTTTTCATTCAATACTAATACTGATAATATTAGTGTTATAATTGGATATAATCCGATAATAATAGTTATTTTATGAACTTTATCAACATTATCTAAGATATAACAGTATAGAATTTGACTGAAAAATGAAACTATAAAGACATTTATTACTAATAATAATAATAAACTAGAATTATAATTAGCAACTTCATTATAAATTTCATTGAAATCGTGAAAAAAAAAGATGTAAATCATAGTTGATATGAAAAAAATTATTGATGATATGAATAAATAAGTTTCAAATTTTATTTTATTATTAATGACTAATAATTTATAAGTGATTGGAGAAAGACCGTAGATGAATGTAACGCAAATTGCAATTAATATAATCTCGAATTCTATTTCTTTGAAAAACATTATTATAATTTAAGATTATAATTAAAAAAAATTTATTATTAGTAAATAATGTATGATTTAATAATAGTAGGTTCTGGACCAGCTGGATTAACATTGGCAACATTAGCAATTGATGAAATTGAGAATAAAAAGATTTTAATCATAGATAGAGATAAATCAATTGGTGGATGTCATAAAGTTAATAGACAGTTATTCGAGAAGGAGAAGTATTTCAGCGAACATGGACCGCGGATTTATATAGGAAATTATATCAATTTTAAAATGATTTTACAAAAAATTGGAATTAAATTCAGAGATCTATTTGTGAAATATAAATTTAATACACTTAGTTCATCTATTGATTCAATTTTAAAAAATATTTTTAGTTTTAGTGAAATTTTGAGTTTGACAAAAGAATTTTTATTATTTTCATTCAATTCTAATTATGCAACTAATAAATCACTTATCAATTATTTGAATGAAAATAATTTTAGCGAGAAAGCAAAAGAATATTTAAATAAATTATGTAATTTAATTGATGGTGGCGATATTTATAGAATTTCTTTAAATACATTTGTATCAATGTTGAATGAAATTTTATTATATTCAATTTATCAACCTAGATTACCAAATGATGAAGGATTATTTAAAATTTGGCATAACTTCTTAAAAATGAGAAATGTAGAATTTAAATTAAATACTTCAGTCATTGGATTTAATTATGATAATGATAATGATAATAAAAAAAATATTAATGTAAGAACTAATTATGGATATTTAAAATCTAAGAAAGTTGTATTTGCCATTCCTCCTGAAAATTTAAAATCAATTATTGATAATAATAATTTTACATTAATTAATTATAATAAAAATACTGAATATAATGATTATATTTCTATAATATTTCATTGGAATTATAAATTTGATATTGATAATAATATCAATGGTATTTTAGTTAATGATAGTAGTTGGGGAATTGCTTCTATCATTTTAAGTGATTATATGACATTTAAAGAAAGAAATTCTAAGACAGTTATTAGCAGTTCTATAACACTCATAAATAATAAAAGTAGTAATATAAATAAAACTCCAAATGAATGTTCTAATAAGAATGAATTAATAAATGAAACTTTTAAACAATTAAATGAAATTTATAAAAATAAATTACCAAATCCAACATTATCATTTATAAATAATTATTATAAAGATGGAAAATGGATTTCAAATGAAACTGCTTATATCAAAACTTATAATACTGATTATATTCCATTTAAAATAGATGAAAATATATTCACTCTTGGTTCTCATAATGGCAAAGCAATGGTTCATTTCACATCAATGGAAAATGCGGTAAGTAATGCAATAGCTCTATATAATGATTTATATGATAAAAAAATTGAAATTAAAAGACCATTCTTAATAGTTGATTTATTATTCATTTCATTAATTTTATTAATATTCTTAATGATGTTAAAATTAAATATTAATATTAAAATAATATTATCATTAATATTAATTATTATTATATTATATTATTTATTATTATAATAAAATAATGTTGAAATATGAAACACATAAAAGTTTTAAGAATAATAATGATAATACTATAATTTTTATAAATGAAAGTGAGAATGAAAATGATAAATTCAAAAATAATCATATTTTAAATTGTGATATTGTCAATGCGACATTAACACCAACATCAGTTGATGAAAATAAGATATTAAGTTCATTCAATGAAATGAATGAGATGAATGAAATTACTGATATTCTAGCACTTAGTAAGAAAGAGAATGGGACAAATACAGAAATGAGTACTGATGATATTAATGATATTAATTATAAAATTGATAAATTATTTAAAAATATTGAGGAAAATAAGAAAAAGATTGCAACATCTATTTATATAGTATCTTCTAAATACGATTTGATTTATTTTAGATATAATAAAATTTCTTTATTAATTTTAATAATATCTACAATTACAACTTTTGTAGAAGCAATACGACTGACATTAATTAATTATGAAAATGATAATCCAGGATCAGGAATAACGAGATATATATCAAAAGATACTATTTCATTATTAATAAATTTATTTTCATTATTTTTAGGAACTGTTTTAACAATTCTAAGTTCAATTGTTAAATTTAGAAATTATAGGGAGAATATGGAAAAATTGAAAAATATTCACGATACATTATTTAATTTCAAATGTTTGTATAATAAACAAAGAGATTATATTAAATTTTTTACAATGACTAATAATATGACAATAGAAATTTTCAACAAACTTGCAGAAAATGTTGAAAATATTAATAAAGAAATTAAAGATATTAGTATTTTTGAGAATATTAGAATTAATGATATTATCAAATTTAATAGAATTAAAGTTAATCATGATATTCAATTAAAAGAATTGGGAAATAAACGAGAATTAGAATTCTTAAAATTATCAATTGAATCAATTAGAAATAAAAAATTATTTGAAAATGAAAATATTAATATGAATGATAATTTTAATCAAAAACCATTAAATGAAATGATGATGAGAAAAAAAAATTATTGTATTCCTTATTCTAATTAGAATAAGCTAGACCACCCATACCTGATAATATTCGAAGAACATTATAATTCACAGTGAAGATATAAATAGTTCCTGCAACAGATGATGCTAATGATAAGACAGCAGTGTCAATACGAGACATATTAAGAGTTCCAGATGGTTGATGTTCTTCTGGTTTTATAGCGAATGAATAAAGATTAATGCCATTATGGAAGAGATCAGGAGTATATTCGTGATGTTGATAAGGTTGAACGAGAGAGAAATAATTTCCATTGCGTTCAGTAAATCGATCATTGCCATTTAATTGTATCTTGGCAGATGTAACTGGATTTGATGATAAGACATATTGATTATCGGCATTGCGATTGGTGAAATTATTCCAATAAGGAGGAGCGACGGCAGATGAAGAAGGATCTGGTTTTATTACCCATATTAATTCTTTGCAAGGATGATTGAAATTCATTCTTATGCTCTTTAATGATGTTGCTCCATTTGCATTAGCAGTTATAGTATCAGCACCAGTGAATTGTAATTGCTCTATTAAATATTCATGAGATAATTGAGCAAATCGTCGGCGTTCATCCGTGTCTAAGAAAATGTAATCAACCCATAATGAGGCAGTGTTTAATTGTAAAGATGAACTAGAAGTAGCAGTTAAAGTGGTATTAGTTAATGCAGTTGTTATTAATGCTGGTGCAGTGCCGCTACTTTTTAATTGTGTAAATGCTTTATTACTATAATTGGGATTTTTATCAACCATAGATGATAAAGTTTCAAATTCAATATTAATTTTTACTTCGTGATATTGGAGAGCAATTAATGGAAGAGCGAGACCAACATTGCGACAAAACCAGAATTCTAATGGAACGAATATTGAATATGATTGTCCTGCTTCTAATAATATAGAGCGATTGTATTTATCACCTCCAACCATTAAACGATAAGCAGAACGTTTTCCAACTGGAAGAGATAATTCATTCCATATATATAACCATTCTGAATAATGCTTATCAATACGTTGACCACCAATCTCTAATTCTATAGTCTTTAATAATTTTAATCCAAAATAAGGAACTAATGCGATAGAATGATTATCATCTTGTGTAGTAATTTTTGTTTCAGTATTTGTTACAGTTCCTGCAAAATAAATGCGATTTATTAAATCGCCATTTCGCGTAACTTGACAAGTAACACGAGAACCAAAAGTAGCATTTCCATTGAAAGTTTGTTCTATCGCTTCTAATGCGAAATTGGTATGACGACGATAAGCAACTTTAAAAAAAGTTATTTGAGGATTTCCAGTTAAATAAACATCCTGAGCACCATAAGCAACAAGTTGAAGAAGACCACCACCCATTTATGCTATATTCTTTATACTATAATAGGAGAAAAAAAATGTAATAAATTTAATATTCTAATTAGAATAAGCTAAACCACCCATTCCAGATAATATTCGAAGAACATTATAATTAACAGCGTAAACGTGAATAGTATAATTAGAGGGATCATATCCTGGTGTAGTAGTATCACTTGGAGTGTTTACATATGCAGCTATAACACCATCATCAATAGAATGAGTTGTGAATACTGATCTACTTTCAAAATTTATATTTAATACAGCAGTGTCAATACGAGACATATTAAGAGTTCCTGATGGTTGATGTTCTTCTGGTTTTAATGAAAATGAATAAACATTAATACCAGCATTATTTGGAACATTAGTATGATGTTGGAATGGTTGGACTATATTGAAATATTTTCCAGTTCGTTGATAAAATCGATCATTTCCATTTAATACTAATTTACAATCTTTAACAGGGTTGCAAGGCATGAAATTTACAGATTTATATTTATCGGATAATGAAGAATAATCTATATCAGAATGACGTAATACAGATGCTAATTTATCATAACTATCACCTAAATAATTAACATTAGAACCAGTAGTAGTATTTTTAAAATTAACATCACCTAGTGCATATCGAGAAGTTGTGAAATTGCACCAATTTAGACGATCACTTTCATTTGCTAATGGATTAGATACAAACCATACAATCTCTTTGCAAGGATGATTGAAATTTAATTTAAGTTTAGTGCTTTGGGCACTATTAATAGCTTCTTGTCCAGTAAATTGTATTTGCTCAATTAAATATTCATGAGATAATTGAGCAAATCGTCGACGTTCATCAGTATCTAGATATATATAATCAACCCATAATGAAGCTTTCGCTAAGGATGGAGCATTTGTAGATGCCGTATATAAACAATTAGTGACACTTTCAAAATTAATATTTATTTTTACTTCGTGATATTGGAGAGCTATTAAAGGAAGAGCGAGACCAATATTGCGACAAAACCAGAATTCAAGAGGAATATATAAAGTAGAACCACCAAGATTTTTAGTTCCATAAGCACCAACCATTTGATTATAACCGTGTAATTTAGATCGAGGAAGAGATAATTCATTCCAGACATATAACCAATGAGCATAATGTTTATCTATCTTCTGGCCACCAATTTCAATTTCAACATAATTTAATAAGCGAAGACCAAAATAATTATAATAATTATAATCAGTTGTATCTGGAAGTGTTACTTGTAAATAAACTCGATGAATTAAATCGCCATTTCTTGAAATTTGACAAGTAACACGAGAACCATAATTAGCATTTCCATTGAAAGTTTGTTCTATCGCTTCTAATGCGAAATTGGTATGACGACGATAAGCAACTTTAAAAAAAGTTATTTGAGGATTTCCAGTTAAATAAACATCCTG
>Ga0304728_1001838_pt1 | contig 14335 bp, 10 predicted proteins | sample C_130625_MF_Meta_FD_190476 | JGI IMG/M metagenome (GOLD analysis project Ga0304728, IMG submission 190476) | Freshwater microbial communities from Lake Croche, Canada to study carbon cycling - C_130625_MF_MetaG (v2) (version 2) | ecosystem: Environmental > Aquatic > Freshwater > Lake | place... | reverse complement strand
CAGCCGCTCGGTTCGGTGCCTCGAGCTTGTCGAGCACATGCTCGACGTGAGTGGCCACCGTGCGATCGCTGATCACCAGAGCGTCCGCAATCTCGTGATTGGACAATCCTTCGGCGGCCAACGTGAGAACTTCCAATTCACGCCGAGTGAGCGGTCCGATGTCCGTCGAATCAAGACTCACCACACTTGCGAGAAGCTCGTCGCCACGGCATGGCACGACACGCACCCGATACCAGTCGTTCTCATCGGGCCACATGAAGGAGCCCCACGACCCGCGCACCGAGGAGCGCTGGGCCACTTGGATGAGTTCGCTGTCGCGAGACAAAAGGTGGTGACCTTCTAGGCCCGGTAGTGCGACGGTGTCGCCGGAGGGATCAAGCCCGATGGCCATGCTGCCCGTCCCGAGAAGCATCGAGATCCACTTGCTGGACTGGCCGGGGTCGACCATGTTTCCCAGCGCCACACACAGTTGCGCAATGGCATCTTTGGCGAGGTCACTGGGATGGTCTGACGACGTGGTCGACAGATTGATCGCACCGACAAAGCGACCGTCCGACGTCCGAAGCGCCATCGTCATACCCTCGCGAAAACCAGCCGGCAGCAGCATCTCGCTGACCGCCCAGTTGTCGAGGGGATCACCCGGCAGGTCCTTCATACGCGTGGGGCGACCTGTGTCGGGAAGGTCAAGGGCGTACATAAGGTCGACGAACGCCGGACTGTGCAACCCGTCCAGGATGTCTTGGCTGTAGCCGTCGCCCGCCATCAAGGTCAGCTGGCCTGTCACGGGGTGGCGGGTGCCGACTTCCGCGGCATCAAACGGCACGAGCGCCCTGAGTTCTTCCAGAGCTGTAGCGGCGCGCTCGCCTGGCGAGCCAGTGGCTGAGGCTATGGCGCCCACGCGCGCCACCGTCGCCATGGCCTCGCTCCAACCCTTCGTGCTCACGCCGGAATGCTTCCAGTCGGCGGTGGGTGGGTGGACGAGAGTCCGCGACTCTTAATTCATTTGTGACCAAACGAATGATTTGTGCCAATTTGCTCCCATTCGCATGATGAGATCGGCAGATTTACTGATTGCCAACCAGTGGCTCCTGGCAGTTGGGTTGGCTCCACGTGTCGGGACTCACCCCTCACTCCCTGCGGAGGTTCAATGAATCGTTCTCGTCTAACCGTGTCGGTGGGTCTTATCGCCGCCATGGCCACGCTTGTGACGGCTTGCAGCAGCAGCTCGTCATCCACCTCATCCTCGGCCGCAGCTCCTGCGTCCGACGCGCCGGCGGCGTCCGCTCCGGCAGAGGCCACCGGTGATCCCATCACCATCGGCATGCCGATCGCTCAGTCCGGCCCGGCCGGTATCGCCGATCACAAGGACTGCTGGAACGGCGCGATCCTGGCGTCTGACCAGATCAATGCCAACGGCGGTGTCAATGGTCGCCCCATCAAGCTTGATGTGACGGACATCGACATTCTCAGCCCCGAGGGCATCACGGCCGGCTTCCAGAAGCTGACCGGTGACGGAGTCCAGGCCATCGTGAGCCCGTTCGTCATCATTCCTCCGCCCGCACTTGATGCAGCTGCGGCCTACGGTGCTCCCTACATGAGCGGCGACACCAACATCGACGCGCAGAAGATCGCTCAGGGTGACCCAGCGAAGTACGCCAACTACTTCACTGATCCTGCCGAGACCTACTACGGCTCAGGATTCATCACGTTCCTGACCCAGCTTTCGGACTCGGGCAAGTGGAAGCCGACCAACAACGTCATCGACATCGTTCGTGGCGATACGGCTTACAACAAGAACATCGCGCAGGCGACAGTTGATGCCATCAACGCTTCCGGTGGAAAGTGGAAGCTCGGCAAGGTCATCGACATCACCGCCGGCACGAAGGACTGGGCTCCGGTACTGCAGAAGCTCAAGGCTGACAACCCCGGCGTGATCATGGTCGATCACTGGATCGGCGCCGAGTTGGCTTCCTTCTCGCAGCAGTTCGCCGCCAACCCCGTCCCGAACGCACTGGTGTACCTCCAGTACGGCCCCTCACAGCCCGAGTACCTGCAGATTGCAGGCCCGGCGGCCGAGGGCTTCGTGTGGGGCACCGTCATCGGTACCGGCAACACGACGGATGCCGAGAAGGCCTTCCGTTCGGCCTACCAGAAGCAGTTCAATGTCGACGACAAGACCATGGGCTTCGTCTACCCGGCGTGGTGCTACGACATGGTCAACGTCCTCGCGAATGCCTGGAAGAGCACCGATCCGACGGACTTCGCCGCGGTGAACAAGTTCATCGCGTCTAACCCGACCACGGGTGTCACCGGCTACCTGGACTTCGCTAAGGGCGCCGTGCCGATCTACCCGGATGTTGTGGCCGAGGCCTCACAGGGCGTCGTCCATTACTTCTACCAGGTGCAGGGTGGCAAGCACACAGCCATCGCGCCTCAGGGCAGCAACGAGGCAGACTTCATGCCTCAGCCCTGGATGAAGTAGGCATCGCAACGAATGACACTGCTGTCCTGCACTGACATCACGCTCGATCTGGGCGGGCGACGCATCCTCGAAGGTGTATCGCTGCAGGTAGGACAGGCAGAGGTTGTAGGTCTTGCCGGCCCCAATGGGGCCGGCAAGACCAGCCTTTTTGAAGTTCTCTCGGGGCGTCAGTTGCGTCACGGTGGCGACGTCACTCTGGCCGGCACATCGATTCGCCAGCTCCCTATGCGCAAGCGCGTTGAGCTCGGGCTCGTGCGGTCGTACCAGCGTCCCATCGTCCCGGCGGCACTCACGGTGGTGGAGACACTCAAGGCCGCGCGCAAGGCATATAACCCCAAGCCGTCGCGCCTCAAAGTCGAATGGGCCTTTGAGTTTGTGCGGATGCGTGCGCACCTCAATGCACCCACGGGTTCACTGGAGACACTCGAGCGCCGCAAATTGATGCTGGCCTGCCTTCTCCTTCGCGATCCGCGCGTCGTTTTGCTCGACGAGCCAGCCTCCGGACTCACCGGCTCTGAGATCGACGAAATTGATCTCGTCGTCCGCAAACTCGCGCAGGAATATGGCGTCTCAGTTCTTCTTATTGAGCATCGGCTGGAACTTTTGTCGATGGTCGCGTCGCGCGTCCTCGTGCTGGACGTGGGACAGATCATCGCCGAGGGTCCGCCCGAGTCGGTCTTTCTCACTCCTCAGGTGCGGCAGGCGTACTTCGACGTGCCTGTGACGGCAACACTTGCCGACCTCGAGGACGCCTGATGGCCATTCTTGAGCTTGCCGGGGTCAGCGCTGGCTACGGGCCCGTGCGGGTGCTTCATGACATCAACCTGCAGATCAACGCGGGAGAACGAGTCGGGCTGGTGGGCCTGAACGGTCACGGAAAATCCACGTTGCTCAGCACCATCGTCGGACTCACCGGTTGGCAGGACGGATCGATCCTGTTCGAAGGACGCGAAATCGGCGGCCGCCGAACTCACGGTGTCGGCCGACGTACGCCGGGCATCGTCCGCCAGGGCATCGCGCTTGCCCCGCAAGGTGACGCGATCTTTCCCGGGTTGTCCGTCAAGGACAACCTCGATTCCGGCGCCTACACCGGCCCGTCGTGGCGATCTCGCAAACGCCGGCGCGATCACGTGCTTGATGTGTTCCCACCACTGGCAAAGCTTCTCGGCCAGAGTGCAGGAACCCTGTCCGGCGGTGAGCGGCGAATGGTCTCGGTGGGACGAGCCTTGATGAGTGATTCCAAGGTGTACTTGGTCGATGAACCATCACTGGGACTCGCACCCAAAATCTCGTTAAGCCTGGTCACGGCACTGTGCAACATCGACCTGGGAGATGGGGCGATGATCATCGCCGAGCAGAACCTGCCACTCCTAGATGGCAAAGTCGATCGTGTTCTGGGCATGCACGCGGGCGAGCTCAAGCTCGACGTGGGTGAAGCACTCGGCGACATACCTCCGTCGTCGGGAGGGCACTACTGATGATCGAAGTACTGATCAGTGCATTCGTACTGGCCTCGATGTACGGATTGGTGGCCATCGGCATCTCCTTCACCTGGGCGAGCATCGGCATGCTCAACCTGGCGCAAGGCTTCATCTTTACCGCGGGCGGTTACACGGCCTTCCTGTTCGCGCAGATCGCATCCAGTGCAAACCTGACGGGTCCGCTGCTATCCATCGGCGTCATCGTGTCGGGAATGGGCGGTTCGGCAGTCGCCGGCTTGGTCGTCGGCGCGATTGCTTTCTTGCCGCTCCAGGATCGTCAAAATTTTCGGACGCGCAGCCTGATTGCCACCCTGGCCATCAGCCTCATCGGCGCCCAGGTGTGGCTGCTGCTCTTCGGACCGCAGAGCAAGCCCCTGCCACCCATCTTCGGCGACGGACGCATCAACTTCGGGGACACAGGGATCGGCGTGGGCCAACTTGGCACGATCATCGTCGCGAGCCTCATGCTCGCCCTCGTCATCATGTGGATGAGGTCCAGTCGTTCCGGACTGCAGATGCGCGCCATGATGATGAATCCTCTGGGAGCGGCCGTCGTGGGCGTATCGGTGCGCACGACAGGCATGCGAGTGCTGGCGATCTCCGGTGCCCTGTCAGGCCTTGCCTCTGTGCTGCTTGCTCAGATCTTCTTTGTGAGCCCGACCTCGGGCGTTCAGCCATTGACCGTCGGCTTGATCATCAGTCTTGCCGGCGGACTCGGGTCGATTCCCGGCACGGTCGCCGCCGCGGGACTCATCGGATTAGCCGAAGCGGTCACAGCCAGATACCTGCAGCAGTCACTGGTTCCGTTCGTGCAATTTGCCATTGTCGTCCTAATTCTCATCTTCCGTCCGCGCGGCCTTGGCGGCTTGTTGGAGGACGTCCGTGAGTAACGAGACCACGTCAAAGAAGCTCGTCGGCCGCCGCGCTGTACGGCCAGCCTGGCCGGTGAACACCGCGCGCGTGATGCGCCGACGCCGCTGGCCATGGAGCAAGCGCGCAGTGCTGCGTCTGCAGGGTCAGTACAACCCCAAAACGCTCAAGCGCGAGATGGTGCTGAAGGACAAGAAGCCCTTGTTCTGGGTGATCGGACTCGCTGCGCTGTTGCTCCTGCCTCTGGGAGTTGGCAATCAGAGATTCCTCGCACTGTTCGGCATTGTGTGCATCTACGCCGCCATCAATGTGATGTGGACCCTGATCATCGGCACGGCCGGTCTTCAATCCTTTGCGACACTCGCAACAGTCGGTGTTGGTGCTTACGGCGGGGCATATCTCGCCATCACGTATCACGTGCCGTGGCCGCTCATGCTTATTGTCGGAGGAATCTTCGGCGGCCTCATGGGCTTCCTGATTTCGCTGCCCGCGCGTCGACTGGATGGTCTCTACTACGCATTGTTGACCCTCGGACTTTCAGAGTTCATGCGTAACTTCGTCACACAGTCAGACGCCCTGGGTGGAAAGTTCAATGGCGCTCTCTTTGGTGTACCGACCATCATCAAGTCGAGCATGATGCAGAGCCGACTCGGGGAAAGCCTTGCGTTTGTCACAACGTTCATCCTGTTGCTCGGCGCCCTGGCCGTCTTCAGGTGGATCAACGGCGGTCGCATCGGCCTGATGCTCAAGACCGCGGCCACCAGCAAGGAAGATGAGGCCTTCGCGTCGGCGATCGGTATCGACTTCACTCGTGCGCGGACGTGGGTCTTCATCGTGGCCTCGGCCGCTCTCGGATTCATCGGCGCGTTCTATGCGTCGCACATTGGTGGCACTTCTCTGCAGATCTTCAGCATCGATCTACTCCTGCTCCTGTTGGCCATGATTGTGATCGGCGGGCTTGGCAAGGCCGAGGGTGCGGTCGTCGGAACAGTGATCGTGGTGTTCATCACGCAGTGGTTCGTCGACTGGGGCCCCTGGCGCATCATCGTCGTCGGTGTTCTCGCACTTCTCTCGGTTCTCTACACACGCAACGGCATCTTTGGACTGCGCGACCAGGTACGCGAGATTCGCGAACGCCGACAGGCGCTCTACCGAGCCTCCATCACCAGCCGCTATGCGGAGTTCCTGCCACAGCAGGCACCCGAAATCATGGACAAGGGACTCATTGCCGGCCGCGTATTCGAGCGTGGCCTTCGAGATCGCCTTCGCGACTGGATCACACCTGACGTCATTGCCGAGCATGAAGCAAAGCCACTCGGCCAGCACTCCGATCATCTCGAGCGCATGCTCAACTACTTCCGCAAGGCACCGATTCCTGACAAGTACGCGGTGTACTGCACCAAGCCTTTCGAGTCCTACCGAGTGGTGGCTCTGAGCGGTATCCCCGGCGTGCCTCCGCGCGTCGTGGATGACCGGACCTATCCGTCCTTGGATGCCGCGTACCACGCGGTCTTCCTTCGTCGCGTCAACGATCTTCGATCCTCATGAGGAAGGGCTGACCATGGCAACCATCGCGATCAGTGGCTACACCGACAAAGTGAGTGTGGCACCAGGTGAGGAGATCGCCATCCTCGCGACGGTCGAGAACTCAGCCACGGCTGAGGTGCAGATAGTGCGCCTGATCCACGGTGATGAGCACCCCGACGGCCCCGGCTTCATCGAGGAACTCATCGCAGCCGATGTCAATGGCACGCACGACGTTCGCAAGCAGTTCGTCGACACCGGTAATGCCATTGTGGTCGATGACCCGCAGGGCAAACTCGCTATCACCGGGCCCTTGACCGTCTGGGGATACGTCTTTCCGACGACACCCACCAAGGGTCGCCAAGTGATTCTCGGCCGATTCTCGCTGTCGGATACCGCCGGCTACGCACTCGGTTTGACGCATGACGGACGGCTGGCATTCTGGGTGGGTGACGGTCAGGACACCGACGAGATCGTCGGCGATGTTCCCCTCATTCACCACACGTGGTATTTCGTAGCTGTCTCCTACGACCCCTCGTCCGGTCGCGCGATCCTGCACCATGAAGCTGTCGTCAACCCCTACAACGGTCGGCTTGGACGGGTCGCTCCGTTCGATCACACATCAACGATCGAGCAGAAACTTCGCCTGAAGGTGTCAATTCCAGGGTCACCCTTCATGTGGGCCGCCGCACATAACTCTGCAGCAGTACGCGGAGACTTCAAGGACTTCGTCTACAACGGCAAGATCGATCGCTGCGGAGTCTTGGCCTCGGCACTATCCGCAGCCGAGCTCAAGCAACTGCGCGAGGGCACCTACGTCGGTAGATCGGTCGTGGCCACGTGGGACACCACCGAGGGGTACGGCCCCGATGGCATCGACGATGTGGTGCGAGACGTGAGCGACAACAAGCTCCATGGTCGCGGCATCAACCGGCCCGTGCGGGCCATGACCGGCTACAACTGGTCGGGCAAGCACGACGACTGGCGGGTGGCGCCACGCGAGTACGGCGGAATCTCGTTTCATGAGGATGCCGTCATGGACTGCGACTGGGAACCCACAGTGGTGTGGAGGGTCCCCGCGGGTACCCGAAGTGGTGCCTATGCCGCTCGCATCACCGCTGGTGACGCACAGGACCACATTCCATTCTTCGTGCGTCCGGCAACTGCGTCTGGTCCGATCCTGTACCTGATGCCCACCAACTCATATCTGGCATACGCCAACGAGATGATCGTGCATCACGTTCCCGTCGGACAGGCAATTATGAGCCACGCTGCTGTGCTCAATGACCTCGAGGCTGACTACTACCAGGATCCGCGCTACGGCCGATCCACCTACGACCTCTACACAGACGGTGCGGGCGTGTGTTACACGTCGTGGAAGCGTCCCATCATCAACATGCGGCCGAAGTGGCGGTCATCGGCTATCGGCACGACGTGGCAGTTCCCCCGCGATCTTTCGCTCATCGCTTGGCTCGAGCACCACAAGTACGCCTACGACGTCGCCACTGACCATGATCTTGCGGCGAACCCCGACCTGCTCAAGGACTACAAAGTGGTTCTCACCGGCTCGCACCCGGAGTACTGGAGCGAGAAGGGCCTCAACCTGCTCGAGGACTACATCGCCGACGGCGGGCGCCTGATGTACCTGGGTGGCAATGGGTTCTACTGGGTGGTGTCCTACCGAGACGGCGAACCCGAGTACATGGAGGTTCGCAAGGGTGAAGCCGGCATGCGTGCATGGCAGGCCGAGCCTGGTGAGCTCTACCACCAGACGAGCGCAGAACGCGGCGGCATCTGGCGCAACCGAGCACGACCGCCACAGAAACTCACGGGGGTGGGATTCACAACCCAGGGCTTTGACGAATGTCATCCCTACCGCCGCATGCCTGACAGCTACCACCGCAGCGTGTCGTGGATCTTCGACGGCGTCGAGGGTGAGGTGTTCGGTGACTTCGGATTGGCACTTGGCGGAGCCGCCGGCCTTGAGACCGAGCGCTACGACCTCGAATTGGGTACACCACCGCACACCAAGTTGCTCGCGTCGTCCACCGGCTACTCCGACAACTATGCCGGCGTGGTCGAGGACATTCTGTTCAACCACCCGGGCACGTTGGGAACCCAGAGCGAAACCGTGCGTGCGGACATGACCTACTTCACGGCCGCAAACGACGGGGCCGTGTTTAGTACCGGATCCATTGCGTGGATCAGTGCGCTGCCCTGCTTCGGCTTCAACAACAATGTTTCGCAGATCATGAAGAACGTCCTGGACGCGTTTCAAAAGCCGGGCGCACTGCCCGGCGGGGCGTGGAACCAGGAAGAGAAGTCCTGGACGTAACACACACCACGGAGGTAGTCATGAGCACGGGATATGTCTGGCACGAGCTGTATGGCTGGCACGACACAGGTACGCACGGCGGGTTCATCCCCGCGAGCGCCAAGACACAGCCGCACCACCACTTCGAGTCGGCTGAATCCAAGACACGGTTCAACTCGCTCGTCGAGGTCTCCGGCCTGTCTAAGCACCTCGTTCGCATTGAAGCCACGCCCGCTACGGACGAGGACATCCTCCGCGTTCACACACCGGAGCACCTGGCCAGCATCAAGGAGCAAAGCGAGAACATTCGCGGTGGCGACGCCGGCGACGGCACCACACCATTTGGTCATCAAGGGTTCGTCATCGCCGCCCTTGCTGCTGGCGGAAGTATGGCGGCACTTGAGGCCGTGCTCGACGGTCGTGTGAAGAACGCCTACGCGCTTGTGCGCCCACCGGGACACCATGCTCGTCCTGAGATCGGCATGGGCTTCTGCATGTTCGGTAATGCCGCTATCGCGATCAAGAAGGCACAGGCCGCCAACCCTGACCTCCGGGTGGCAACGGTGGACTGGGACGTGCACCACGGCAATGGCACACAGGCGATCTTCTACGACGATCCTTCGGTACTCACGATCTCGTTGCACCAGAACGATCTCTACCCCCGCGGCACCGGTGCGGTGTCCGAGCGCGGCGAAGGCGCGGGCGACGGGTACTGCATCAACATTCCGTTGCCCGCAGGCACAGGAAATGGCGGGTATCAATACGCCATGACGGAAGTGGTCATTCCCGCTCTTCGTCGATTCCAGCCGGATGTCATCGTCGTCCCATCCGGGTTCGACGCCAGCATCTTCGATCCGTTGGCACGCATGTCGGTCACGGCATCGGGCTACCGCGTCATGACACGGATGCTTATGGATGCGGCCGAGGAGCTGTGTGGTGGGCGACTCATGATGACCCACGAGGGCGGTTACTCGGCTTCGTATGTTCCCGTGTGCGGCGTCGAGGTGCTCAGTGAGATGTCAGGCGTACCCGTGGACGTGATTCACGAGTTCCACGCGGACTTCGACACGATGCCCGAGCATGAGTTGACCCCGTGGCAGGTGGAGGCCGTCAAGGCAGTCCTCGCGGAGCATTCGCTCTAGCTAAGCGGTCTTCGACGTCACCGAGTGCTTGCCGAAGCACTTAACTGCGCCGCCGCGCCAGTGACTCTTGCCTTTGCCCTTGCGCCAGATCGTCCAAAACGCACGGTCCTGCCAGTAGCGATTCCACTTGACCACGGGTGTGTGCATGAGTTCATTGAGTTTGGCAATGCCACGGTCGCCCATCTCGGCTTTGATCTCGGGCTTCATCATCCATAAAGCGCCACGGGCAAGGGCACCGCTCATCTGGTAGGCACCTCGATAGTGGCCGTTGTCTGCGCGGTAATTGAAGTGGCTCTCGCGATCCATGATGCATTTGCGCACGTCCTCGCGCGCCGGCATGTACCACTTGCCCTGGTACAGGCTGAGTTCGTAACCCATGCGGTCATTGGACAGTGGATGTCCCATGGCCAGATCGGTCTCACGCACGATCCTCGCTGCCTCATCTGACTGGGCAGTTTGGGTAGCTGCAGCAGGTGCATCGGGCGCTGACGTGTTGCCGTCGGCCGCCCATGCGGACGCAGCCGGCCCCGTCACCAGAAGGAGGAGGGCGGCAGCGGAAGTCAGGACTCGACGCATCGCCCTCTACGGTGCCGTGAGATTGCCGGTCTGTCACCCCCGAACACGACCGGGTCCCCCATAGGCGTGATGCACGTCACAGGCCTTGCTGTCCCTCACGAGTGGGACCTACGACTGGATGTCCTCGAGCATCTCGGTCACCAAAGCCGCGATGGGCGAGCGCTCCGAACGCGTCAGTGTCACGTGCGCGAAGAGCGGATGGCCCTTGAGCTTCTCGACCACGGCCACCACGCCGTCGTGCCTGCCGACGCGAAGGTTGTCGCGCTGAGCGACGTCGTGCGTGAGAACCACGCGGCTGTCACGACCGATACGCGACAGGACCGTGAGCAGGACGTTGCGTTCCAGCGACTGGGCCTCGTCGACAATGACAAAAGCGTCGTGAAGCGAGCGACCACGGATGTGCGTCAGTGGCAGCACCTCGAGCATGCCGCGATCGACGATCTCCTCCACCACTTCCTGGGTGGTGACAGCGCCGAGAGTGTCGAACACAGCCTGCCCCCACGGCGACATCTTCTCCGCCTCGGTGCCCGGCAGGTAGCCAAGTTCCTGACCGCCCACCGCGAACAGCGGCCGGAACACGATCACCTTGCGATGCTGACGACGCTCGAGAACAGCCTCGAGTCCGGCACACAGCGCAAGCGCGCTCTTGCCCGTTCCCGCGCGGCCACCAAGCGACACGATGCCAATCTCGGGATCGAGGAGCAGATCAAGTGCGATGCGCTGCTCGGCGCTGCGTCCGTGAATACCGAAAGCTTCGCGATCTCCGCGAACCAGGCGCACACGCTTGTCCGCGGTGACACGGCCGAGTGCACTGCCCCGATCAGAGAGCAGGACAAGGCCGGTATGACACGGCAGATCCATGGCAGCCTCGACTTCGATGATCTGCTCCTCGTAGAGCCGATCGATGTCATCGACGTGCACGTCAACCTCGGTCATGCCGGTGAAGCCGGTCTCCACGACAAACTCGGCGCGGTACTCCTCGGCCGGCAGCCCTACAGACGACGCCTTGACACGCATCGGGAGGTCCTTGCTGACCAGTACGACGTGCCGGGACTCCGCCTGGAGATTGCGAGCAACCGCGAGAATGCGGGTGTCGTTGTCCCCGAGCTGGAGGCCGCTGGGTAGCACACGCACGTCGGTGTGGTTCAGCTCCACCCGCACGGTGCCACCGGCGTCGCCCACCGACATCGGCTCGTCGAGTCGACCGTTGGCAACCCGCAAATCATCGAGCAACCGCAGCGCCTGACGGGCGAAGTACCCGAGCTCAGGATGACTGCGCTTGGCCTCGAGCTCCGTAACCACCACGATCGGAATCACGACGTCGTGCTCGTCGAAGCGCAGGAGGGCCCGCGGATCCGAGAGAAGGACTGAGGTGTCGAGTACGTAGGTGCGGCGGGTGCTGGTCTCGCTTCGCTCTACGGGCACGTGGGGCCTCCTTGTTGGGGCCTCCGGGAGGCCCGGTGCGGATGATCACCTGTGTGGTGTGCGCGGTACGACGCTACGACTGCCAAGCGCGGCGGAAGGGACGCCACGCCGGACCGCGTGGGTCGGTCAGGTTAACGAGAGGTGGCTTGTGAATGTAGACGCGAACTAGGCGCCGAAACGCCGCTGTCGATCGGCGAAAGCGCGCATCGCTCGAAGGAAATCCACGCGCCTGAAGTCGGGCCAGTAGGCCTCGCAGAAGTAGAACTCCGAGTGCGCGCTCTGCCACAGCAGGAAGCCTGAGAGCCGCTGCTCGCCGGACGTGCGAATGACCAGATCTGGGTCGGGCTGGCCCTTCGTGTACAGGTGCTCGGCGATGTGCTCCACCTCCAGGAGTTGGGCGAGCTCGTCCAGTGAGGTCCCTTGCGTGGCGTGCTCCTGCAGTAGCGATCGCACGGCATCCACCACCTCGCGACGTCCGCCATACCCCACGGCCACATTGACCAGGGAGCCGGCCACATCGACGGTGGCCTCCTGCGCCTCCTTGAGGATGCGCGACGTACTTGCGGGCAACAGGTCGAGCGCTCCCACGGGGTGTAGGCGCCACCGTCCCTGCTCGACCAAGCCTTGGACGGTGTCCTCAATGATCCCCATCAGCGATTCAAGCTCGGGCTGCGGTCGGTTGAGGTTGTCGGTCGAGAGAAGCCACAGGGTGACGACCTCCACCCCAGCTTCATCGCACCACCCCAGGAACTCCACGATCTTGGCCGCACCCGCACGATGCCCCACCGATGAGGATGAACCCTGAGCCGTGGCCCACCGTCTGTTGCCGTCCAGAATCACGCCCACATGGCGAGGCCGACGGCCCTCCGGGATCTGCGCCATGACCTGGCGCTCATAGGCGCCATAGATCAGATCACGAAGTCCCACGAGGTGCACGCTACCCCGCGGATGCACCCGCGCGGGCCCCGATAAGAACAGCCAGTCCGGCCGGATCCGTGGTGGGCGCAGAGCACACCATGCGTCGACATACATAGGCCGTAGCTCGCCCGCCTACGGCAGGACGATCACGCAGCAGCGCCGTGGACTCCGAACCATCCACATCGCGCGCAACAACAGCGCCGGGCGAGGAGGACATCCACGCAATTGCCTGGAGCAGATCAGCATCCGAACCCTGACCCACGATCGCAATCTCCAACGGTCCCGCCGCGAGTGCCGTGGCGGCCGCCAGTCCCCAACCAACAGCGCGAGGGGCTCGACCCGCCAGTGGGGTCACCACACAGAGGGCTCGTTCGGCAACGTCGCGGTACTCCGTCAGCCCGGTGAGTGCGGAGTACGTCAGCGCTGCATTGGCGATCGCCAACCATCCTGAGGGCTCCGCATTGTCAGACGGATCCCTCGGACGCGTGACAAGAGCTGTTGCGTCATCGGCTGTGTCATAGAAACCACCGTCGCCATCTCCGAAGTGCTGAATGGCTACGTCAAGAAGCATGCCCGCAAATATCAACCACGGTTCCTCGCTCGTGACTTGGTACAGGGCGAGCAAGCCTTCGGCCATACCTGCGTAATCGTCGAGCACGCCGTCGTTGTTGCCGGCCTGCCCATCTCGAGAAGTGCGGCACAGTCGATCGTCGTCATCCGCACCGAGGTGCACAGCAATGACAAGGTCCGCAGCCGCGGCTGCCGCATCTATCCAGTCGGGTCGATCAAGCAGGGCGCCGGCTTCCGCCAGTGCAGCGATAGCCAGACCATTCCACGCTGCCACCACCTTGTCATCGCGCGAAGGTCGCGGTCGCGCACTGCGAGCCGCACGCAGGTGTTGGCGCACGCGACTCCATCTCGGCAGATCTTGCGGGTCATGGGGTAACTGCAGGGTTGATGCCCCGTGTTCAAAGGTGCCGGACTGCGTGACCACCAGCAGTTCCGCAGCCCATGGACCGTCATCGACACCGAGCACGTCGACAAGTTGCTGCGGAGTCCATGAGTAGAAGGCGCCTTCGCCTCCCTCATCGTCTGCATCAAGTGCGGATGCGAAGCCACCCTCGGGCGTACCAAGTTCTCCCACGATGAAGTCGAGGGTCCCTTCGGTGATGCGGCGCGCGAGGGCGGAGCCGGTCAGGCGCCACCAGTGCAGATACACGCGCGCGAGAAGAGCATTGTCGTAGAGCATCTTTTCAAAGTGCGGGACCACCCACTCGCCGTCGACGCTGTACCGAGCGAATCCACCCGCCAACTGGTCGTAGATGCCGCCACGAGCCATCGCGTCGAGGGTCTTCTCTGCCATTGCAAGGGACGTGGCATCGTCGGTCAGTGCGTGGTGGCGCAGCAAAAACTCCAGGACCATCGACGGCGGAAACTTCGGTGCATTGCCGAATCCACCATGGTGGGGATCAAAGCTGTGCTCCAGAGCGTGCGTGGCGGCCGACAACTCCTCCAGCGTGGGAAGGGCGCCATCCCCCGACGGAATTGTTCGCTCCGCGAGCGCGGAGACGATGCGCTGTCCGGCCTCGAGCACTTCTGCGCG
>Ga0304728_1001835_pt1 | contig 14341 bp, 22 predicted proteins | sample C_130625_MF_Meta_FD_190476 | JGI IMG/M metagenome (GOLD analysis project Ga0304728, IMG submission 190476) | Freshwater microbial communities from Lake Croche, Canada to study carbon cycling - C_130625_MF_MetaG (v2) (version 2) | ecosystem: Environmental > Aquatic > Freshwater > Lake | place... | reverse complement strand
GCATTGATGCTACCAAATACCTTGTTCTTACGGCCTTGGTGTGCCCTACGAATTTGTTGTATCTTAAAACGGATCCAGCGCAAACGAAAACGCTTTTTGCCTGCGTAGTGCAGTAGTGTTCTGCGGCGACCAACACCACCGAATATGGTGGTGAAGTAGTTACGCATGATACGTTTACGAAAGTTAAAGCGTTTCATCTGCTGGCTTGCCGTTGAGTGCAAACTGTGCGTACTGCCACGCTGTATCGCGGACCTCGGCGGGGGTTGCGCCTCTTGCAATTAGGCCCATGGTGGCCGCGCAGGCCAGTGTAAATAATTGCTCTTCTTGTGTCATTAGAATATTTCCTTTTCAAAGTTAGATATTGAGTCTACATAAGCCTGCGCCTTTTTCTTGAGCTTTACACCCATGAACAAGTGCGTGGTCTCTCCTAGGTCGCGCTTGCGGTAGCTTGTCACGCCCTTGTCCTGCGTTGTGGCTTGGAACCGGCGCTTGAATGACATGTCTGTTCCGGGGTGGATGTTCTTCTTAATGGCCCAGTGCTTGTAGCACATAAATAGATCGTCCTTATCCACCGAGCCAAAGCTATCAAACTCCACGACATCCTCAATAAAGCTCTCTAATGGATTAGACAGTTTGGCCATCTCTTCAATCGTCTCCTCGCTAGACTGGGGCTGAATAAATCTTCCTCCTGCCCTTGCCTTACGATTCTGCTGGCCCGCAATGGCCCAGTTGAAGATGCCTGCCAGCTCGGAGATCAGTTTGTCTGCCAGCTCTACGTCCTCCTTGCCAAAGAAACTGTGCGTCATGTTCAGCACCAGCATACGACCAACAAGAGCATTACTATTCTCAGCGAGGTGTAGCATCTCGTTGGAGTAGGTAATGATGCGTGTTGGCAGGTAGCCGGACCATGACTCCTTGTTCTTTCTGTTTACAGTGACAGTATCAGCGCCAACAATACGAAGGAGCTGAGAAACCACACCGGCTGAGTTCTGAGGCGTAACACGGGCGTCAGTAAAACTAGCAAGTTGTTTGCCAAGCCACGGCTGCAATCCAAAGGTGTCACAGAGCTCTCCCATCTGAGGTGATATTACATTGTCCTGCCCCAACAGTTCGGTGAGCACTTTGTTGATGGTGCCCTTACCGCTACGGCGTGGGCCGATGATGTTCAAAAACTTTTGTTGGGCGGTGTCACCTGACAGAATGTAGCCGAAGTATTCTTGTAGTAGTTGCTTAGACTCTTCGTCCTCGGGCCACACATCGTCCAAAAACTTTAACCACTGCGGGCACTGAGCGCTTGGGTTGTACTCGAACGGCAGTGAGTTGTAGGTAAAGAATCCAAGGTTATGTGGAAACAAGATGCTTTGGTCTATCTGAAACAGTCCGTTGCTCATGCTTACCAGCTTGTGTGCCGGTGGGTTGTTTGCCTCGTACCCATCTAACCAAACTGGTGGCTTGGCGTTAGGGTTATTGGCAAGGTGCGTGTGTGACTTTACGGCGTCAATGCAGGCGTTTACCAGTGCAGGGTTTGCGTTCAGTGGCAAGATGTTACCCTTCTTGTCCTGCTTCATACACTTGTCCAAGAAACGATACACCTGAGAGCGGATAGTTGCCTCCTCTATAAAGGTGTAGTGCGTCCCAGTGTACACAAAAAACTCCTGAGCATAGTGCACCAGCTTATACCCACCCTCAATAGCGTAGAGTGAGTTAAGAAATTGACGGGCGTGTTCTAGTGGATTAGCGGGATCTAATACGATCTCCCCGCGTGCCAATGCCACTTGCAGCTTTTTTTGACCGACCTTAAAGATCAGTGAGCGCAGTGTAATGCCTTGACCACGAAACGAGTTCCACTTGCTAGAGCATGAGTTGATGCCGGTGGTGGTGTACTTGTTAGACTGCGCACTCCAACGATCCCAAGCCTCACAGGCCTCCACATCACCTTGAAACTGATGTGACAGGGCCATGCCTACGTTCTTCCAGTCATCGTAGCCACAGTCTGGGTCTAGGTGCGCTAAGATGTCCGTTTCAACGCGGAGCAAGTCCCACCCTTCCAGTGGTGGTGTGTAGTTTGCAAAGTCGTCGTCTGAGCGCGTCACTGTTCGGGCTGGTACATGGGCGGTGAGGTCCTGCTCTTGGGTTGGCACATCGCCCTTGATGTGGTGCCCTGTGATGGTGAAGTACCTTGACTTTGGGTACACCTCTAGCCCGATGGCGTGGTCCACATGGGACGCAGACAAGTTAGCCCTTGTAAATATCTTAATGCCTGTCTCGGAGGGGCTTACCTCTGCGTAGCCGTCCACATTGTCGAGTATGCCCTGAGCTAGTTGGTTAAGAGCACCCGTCTTAGGATCACGGCAATCGTCAATGTCAATGCCAATGAGGTTATCATCCCCAGTAAAAACGAAACCCAGTCCATCAAAATTACCATTCTCGTATGCCTTTTGTGCGGTTAAAAAGTCTGTCCATGTCGCTGGGTTGGTGGATGAGGCTGACCTGCCAGTCGGCTGGACTGGTAGCTTAGACCACTTCTGCTTTTCCCCGTCACCGACGAGGGTGTACTTCCACAGGCAAAAGCGGGGTATCATCTTTAAGTCTAGGGGTATGGCGCTGAAATCTACTGCCAGCGCCGATGGTTTTTGTAGCATGGTTCTCCTTTTTCCTTATCGTAACTAATACGCAAATCCGTTGCTTGGCATTTCATAATGTGAAATATGGTGAAAACTAAGGGTTTACCCTATTAGGGTTTACCCTTACGTTTTTGGCCATCACTGCCAATTTGGCAGTCTCGTGGCAGTCTTCGTGGCAGTAATCGACACCAGTGCAAAATCAACTTTTCCTTTATAATCAATAAGTTATGAATTTTTCGTGACAGGGTTGGCACACTAGGCAGTCTTCTTTTCATTTTATTTTTATTTTAAAAAAAAATTAAAAAATTATAAAATAAGAAAAAGTTGCGATAAAGACTGCCTAGTGTGCCACGGAGCGTGTAAGTCTTTGATTTCATTGGAAAAGCATAAAATCAAAGACTGCCACGAGACTGCCAATTTGGCAGTCTTCCCTAAAAGCAGGAAATATACCTCCCGTCCACGATGCAGACTGTTTGTCCGCCATCAGGCTGGTTGATAATGACCGGTTGGGCAGCCAGTGCGTTATAGATGTGCGCACCAAAGTAGACCACCATCATAATTAGTATCCACTTTACATACCTGTCCCACTTGCACTCCTGCCTCATGCCCTCTAAAAATAAATGCCTGTCTGCCTTGCCGTAGTCCATCTCTATGCCTTTCTTTTTCATCTGTCTACCTCATATCCTTGTGATTGTGTTAAGTGCTTGTACGCCCACTCCCTAAATGCCACCCTGTTATCGCTGGTCTGCTCATCGTGCTCGTCCCATAAAAACTGCATTACAAACTCACCGCTTGGGGTTAGCACCTCAATGTGCGTGAGGTTGCCATCCTTGTCGTATACATCTACTGGGTTAACTCTCATTACATCTCCTTTACCTTAGGTTGTTTTTCACGCCAGTTGTCCATGTCGCCGTAGTCGCCACGGATCATGCTCATGCGCTCCGTCTTTCTAAACTCAGGCTCAATGGCCCACCATGCCAGTGATGCCTGCTTGTACTCCAGCCAGCCGTCGTTCTCTTCAAATAGCTGGTGGTTGATGCCAGCCACATCGACAGTGCATACCACATCCGATGTCGGTTGCCATGGCTTGGTGTTGTACTTGCGGTAATGCCCTAACGATACACTGTTACGGGCGCGAATGTAGCGTGCATATGCCAGCTCTTGCTCTTTGGTAAGGTTAATCATCTTGGTCTTCTTCTAGCTTGTCTAAGTTAAGAGCGTCTAAGCTCGTAGGTTCTTGCAACATATAAAATCGCAGTTGATTGATGCGCTTGGGTGTCTTGTCTAATAGTGTCGATATCTCCTGTAGTGTTGGTGGTCTGCCCAGCGTCTGTGTCAGTGCACGCTCGGTGTATGTCATCTTGCGTATCTCCTCACGTACCTTGATGGGGATGCGCACTAGGTTCTCGGTGTCATCCTGCCCGCGCTCCACGCCCCGCAATATAAATCGCTTGGCGTAGGTCGCAAACTTAGCGCCGTTAGTTGGGCTCCACTGGCGTGCCGCTTTAAGTAGTGCCTCGTTACCCATGCCAATTAAGTCCTCCTGCGGGGTGCGTGAGTGGTTCCACGCCGTGAGTTTGCGGACTGTGTACACTACAAAGCGCAAGTTATGGGTGACCAGTTTGTCCAGTGCGTCAGTGTCACCCTGTTGTATGCGCTCTGCGAGTACATACTCCTGCTCCGATGTCAGCACGGGTATGCCATACAAGGACTGCAGGTAGTCAGTTAGAAAGTCATTTCTTGACATTGACGCTCCGATGAATGTAGCGTGCGGTGTGCATAAATACCTGTATACACTCCTCTGTCGCAATTAAAAATACCCCAATTACAAACCAGCACACATTAGAAAATGTGACCGCCTCTTGGAATCCGTAGAGTGCTAAGAAAATTAAAAACGCTCCGATTACTTTCAAAATGGTGCCCCCAATAAAGTTGATTGTGCTACAAAGTATAGATTGAGTTTAGGCTCGCGTGGTAGTGCCACCAAGCGCATTCCGTCTGTTAGGTAGGGGGTAGCCTCCACCTTGCTAACAAACTTCCTGCAGGCACCGCCAAACTCGTCAATCAGGATGTACTTGTACTGGCTCATCGAATGAATGCCTCCTTCTTGAGTTGTTCACTGAGCTTGTGCTCGAGAAACATTACCACGTCCCACTCACCATCATCACGCCCTTTTGAGCGTTCCATGTTGGTGAGCTTGTCTCCGTACCAGTACAGGGCACGCTTTATGGCTAAAAACTCCTCGGCGTCAAGGTTTAATACAAAGCGGTTGGTGTTGGGGTTCATGCTTGTTTCTCCTGTAGTAAAGTTAATGCCCTGCCAATGTTGTAGCGCCACTTCTTTTCAGTAAACCCGATGTCTTTATGCTTTTTGCCTTCCAAGAATGCCTCTATCACCTGTCTTTGCGTGCTACTTAACATATTGAGCAAGGGTGTTACCTTGTCATTGTACGCTTTCGGTGTATACACAAGGCATGGAGCCTCTTCGTAGTCTTGCTCCATGATGTCACCCCACTCCTCGTACAACATCGGAGCACGAATGTGTAGCTTGGTCTGACTTGACCCGAAGTAATCTAGCATACCTGCACCTTGCGCACTACTACTGCGTCCACTGCCTTGATGGTAGTCACGCTGGACACAAAGTCCTCGTCTGCCAGCTTGCGTACCAGCGCTGGGTCGATGGTGGCTCGGTCGTAGTGTTGCACCTCGGCAAAGAAGTCCATGCCCTCGTACTTACCCACACCACGGGCGATGAGTGCCTGCTTGATGGTGCGTGCCTGTGCCTCGAGCTGGGCGATCTGCTGGTTCAAGATACCTAAGTCGTCGATCATGTTGTCTGTAATCATTTAATTCTCCTATGTAAAATTAGATTGTACTGCAAGTTGCTATTGTGTGTCAATTTTATCTAGCACCGCGATGCCACGTAGCACCTCGTCGCGATCCTCTTCCCACTGTTTAATCATATCTTCATGGCCTGATGCGCCTTCGTGCTCGCTGATATACCACTGGGCAAAGTGCTTGAGCTGGCGTATTGCGAGGTACTCTTCATGCGTCATTGTAATCATGGTAATGCTCCTATCTGTGTTGTTTGAATACGAGTTCGTATTGTACATTATCTTCGTCCACTGCGTCAAGTGATACGTAAGACTCACTGCCACTGGTTGTCCAGTAGTCCCACGCCTGTGCTGGCTCATCGAACTCCTTGACGTCGTTGATACTGTGAATGATAGCCAGTGGGCTAGAGTCCTTACTGCCCTCCTCATGGATAAACCTGCCGAACTCGATGTTGCCAAAGTAGTATGTAGTCATCACTGCTCCTCGTTTAATTTAATTTAATGTATGGTTGTTCAAGGTGATTGTACCACCAGTACGTTGAGTCCGTCATTCGTTCCACCCCGATGCCTTAGCCATGCGCTTGTCGATACGTGCTAAGTCTAGCTCGTCCTCTTTGTATGTCACGTCGTACTCAAGAATTGCCTCGCCGTCCTGTAACTGCTCTTGGATAGCCTCGTAGATCCATGGTGACTTAAGCAAGTAGCCATCGTCGTCCAGCCGTACCTCGAGTTTGATTGTGTATGTTGTCATTGTGATATCTCCACTATTCTAAACTCGTCACGTTCGTATGGGCTTTCTATGTTGCCCTCCTCGTACTCCATCTGCTCGTCTGCTAAAAACTCATCGAGGCAGTTTAATGCGTCCTCAAAGGAATCAAAATACTCCAGCTCGTCATCAACGTGCCACGTGTTGACCCAGCCATCACACAATGTGTAGTGTTGCACCTCATATCGCTTAGTCATAATTATTTGCCCTCTCTTAGCACACGTAACTCTTCACGATACTGCTCTTTATTCTCTTCGTACTGGCGACGAGTCATCTCTACGCCACGCTCACCGCTGATTGTAGTCGGATCAGGTCTACATACCAAGATGATGTCGTCAGGTGACTGCACTGGCTTAGAGTACACTGGCTCCCATGGCACGTCAGGTGCTGCTGGTGCGTTATTCCATGTGCGTGACACGTAGCGTGCCTCGTCACGGGCTCTGCAAATTGAATTTAGTGATCTCATTTTATTCTCCTAACAGGTTGAAGTCTTTATTATAATAACTTATTTGATACAGGTCAACATAATTATGCCAATCCATTACGCCTCCCATACTGATAACTGGGCTGGGTTCTGCCACTCTGCAAATAGCCCGTACTTACGTAGGGTTTGGGTGATTACTGGTGACACGCCGAACTCCCAGTCGGGGATCATGTGGCCGTCGTAGTAGTTCATAAACTCGTGACTGCTAGACTCCTCAGCACTGATCCAAAAATTGTCCTCGTTGTGCCAGTATTCACGGACAGGTACGCCTAGTTTCTTAAGCGCGTTGAACGCGTTGCGATATGCTCTTTTCATTGGTTGTGCTCCATTTCATTGATTAGGTTTAGCCATTCTATATCGCGGTCAGACTGCTCTGCGACATCAACGCCGTAACGGCGCTCGAGCTCGTCGAGTACTTCGGATAGTGGTAGGTTGTATTCCATGTTGCCTCCTGTATTGGTCTCATCAGTATACACTAAATGTATAGACCACGTCGCCGTGGTTTCGACCTGTTAGCTTGCTCGGTAGTAGCACTGCACCAGTGAGCGCGGTAAGCCTTGCTCGGTGCCGTTGTCGTGGTACACGCCGTCTATAAGGGCTACGGCGTGTCCGCGCTTGATTACTATCCACTTACCCTTAGCGTTGTCACGGGCGAACGTGGCGAGGGTTTGACGCCCACCGCGTGGCAGTTTGTCCATCTCAGCCGATGGCTTGCCAGTGATCTGCTTAATCACCTTGTTAGTTTGAGCGCGTGTCATGCCGCGCTGGTACTTACGTCCTGCCTTAGTGCAGAGCTCGTGTACTTTGGGGTACTCAACGTTGAATGACAGGCTCAGTGCCCGTACCACGCAGTCGTTACGCTCAGTGTCGATTGTACGTGGGTTGTTTTTAATGTATTGGAATGTCATAACTATTCTCCTTGTTGAATTGCTACTACTTCTACTTCAAATGGTTTTGGAACTTTCTTACCTACGTTAGTAGCCGCTTTACGAGCCAGCTCTTCACTGGTAGCAAACCCAGTAAACGTTTGGTAAATGTTGATTGACTTATAAGCATGGGTTAGGGGTTTGATTGTGGTACGGCTGATTGTCGTGCCGTCCGCAAACGTTGCTGAGATCTTCATGGTCATCACTCCTTGTTAGTTAGTACTGCCTCGAGCTCACTACATTGTAATGAGCTCTGAGCATTACTATCTGTTTAACATACGGCGTGTTGGATAACGCCACTGGTTCTGCCAGCTCCCCCTTATTTATCTCGGTTGGGTTTGAGTACTGCGTTACAACAGGGTTAGTATAATGACCTTTGGATTGGATTGCAACAACTAAATGCAAATAAATATTAAAAGAGTAGTTATCTACTAATTTGTATCGGGAGCGCTGGTCTTGTGCTAATCTGCAACATCACGCCCACCCCAGCCCTCCACCCTCGCACGCGCATCGCCCTGAGAGCCCCATGTTACCTCGAAGACTAGAGATCGCAACCTACTGCTCACTACCCCCTCAACTCTAGCCAAAATGGCGTGGCGCCCCCTTTCCTGCCCTCCTATCCGTCAATAGGTGTTTACCCTTAGTGCTAAGTTAGTACGCACTAACATAGGCTCGGCGCCCTGCCTACCATGTTGCACTGCACCATTGTATGTAAGTACTTACTTCGCACACTCCACTCTGTCCCCATTACTAGCAGGCAGGGTGGCTGAGTGCTAGGCTGGTAGGCGTACCACATAGTGAAATGGCATCTCATAATGTGAAATAAGCATTCTTTTGCCAGCGAGGGTCCCTTTTTTATTATTCGATGCACCCATTTTGCGGACCCCCCTGGCCGGGGGCCGGGCCCCTGAGCAAGCCTAAGTTTGTATATTTTTCCCTGTAAAACAGCAAAATTTTTTTTTACAGGGAAATTTTTTGTAATATTAGGGTAAACCCTATTAGGGTAAACCCTTACGTTTTTGGCCTTCCCTGTCAAATTGGCAGTCTCGTGGCAGTCTTCGTGGCAGTCTTCTGAGGGTCCCTTTCCTTTAAAATCAACAACTTACGTGTGTCGTGGCACACTAGGCAGTCTTCTTTTCATTTTTTTATTTTTTTTTAAAAAAAGTAAATTGATGAGAAGCCCTTGAGTTGGAATAAAGACTGCCAAGGGTGCCAACCCTGTCAAACAAAACTTTTAGTTATATAAAAATTTGTTTATATGATTTTTAGTAATATAGGCTTAAATGCAGCAATTTGCGTATTAGTAGGAGTATGAACAAATACGTTTATCAAATCCAAGGTGCGCTGGAAAGCCCCGCCGGTAAGTTAAGAGGCTTACGGATTTTGGTATGCGACTTGTACAACTTTGACCAGGCCGACGCGCCCATTGAGATCCTTAACCACGAAACAGTAAAGTACCTAGAATTTCGTTTAAAGTTATCAGACAACGCACTTAACATACAGCGTTTGCCAGTCAAAGTCCAAAACAACATCCGCACCCCCTTGGGAAAATGGTTAGACCGTTGGGTCTTAGATAATTTTTATGGCGATACTAGCAACAGAAAGAGTGTTAACTCTTGATTATTGGAAGTTTGCTTACGACTTAGTTGAAGGCGATGTAGTATTTGACCGATTAGGCCAACCCACAACCATCAAGCTAATTCAACAATACCGGGCACAATCCTGCTATGAGGTACAGCTTATTGACGGATTGACCGTGGCTGGCGATGAACACCTTACACTCCCATTGGAAAACCGTAAGTACCGCAACAGACTGATTGAATACAAGGGCAAATACCAATTCAAACGCCCACTTAGTTTTACACCCATCTCAAAATTAGCCACAATGCCCTTAACAAAGGACAGAGACAGGTTTGAATATTCCATTCCAACCGCCGGGCTATTACAACTCCCCCACAAAGACCTACCTGTACCACCATTTATTTTTGGATATTGGTTTTTTAATCATCGCAAAGACGGAAAAATTACCACAACTCTTGAAAATAACCAAGAAGTACAGGAAAAATTCAAAGACGCTGGATACAAACTCACAAAAAGCTGGAACCTTATTAACGGTAGGACTTCATTTATAGTAAGTCCATCTATTAAAAACCATTTACTGCCTAATATTCCCACCAACATCCCCAATAATTACCTTTTATCGTCCGCTGAACAACGATTAGAACTTTTAAGCGGCATTATGTACTCAAAAAGAAATCTATATAACCAAAAGTTAGATAAATTTCGTATAACATCTAAAAACAAACTGTTAATAAAGCAAGTTCAGTACCTTGCTGAGTCACTTGGATGCAGAACAAAACTAGAGTATCGTGGAGATTACAAAGAGTACAGTCTTTTTGTTAAAACAAAACTTAAACTTTTAAAATCTCAAATACCAAAACCTATTAAAGTGCGACAAGCTACCCGTTTAATTACTGACGTCTACGAAATTGCTTCACAGGGCTGCGTTCATATTGAAACAGATGGACCTGACGGCACATTTTTGGTTGGAGAAGGATTTATAGCATGTCATTAACAACAAAACAAGAAGCCGAGCTGACGAAGTTTGCAGCAGCTAGGCAGCATTGGCCCAAACAAGAGCTAGACGCAGCGCTATGGCGCATTAAATGGTCCCTACAGGCATTGCCACATCAAAAGGAGCCCGACGATGGAGAGTATGATACATTTCTTATGCTTGCAGGCAGGGGATCTGGCAAAACACATACTGCGTCTCATTGGATTGGTATTAGGGCTTGGTTATATGACAACACCCGTTGGCTCGTCACTGCCCCAACCTCCAATGATATACGCGCAACTTGTTTTGAAGGAGACTCCGGACTTCTTAATATCATCCCCGCCTCACTTATACGGGATTACAACAAGTCCCTCTTCGAGATTACCCTTACCAACGGATCCATCATCCAAGGGATTCCTGCCTCCGAGCCAGAACGTTACCGCGGTAAGCAATATCATGGTGCCTGGTTCGACGAGTTGTGTGCATTTGATTACCTCGATGAAGCCTATGATGGTGTACAGTTTACATTACGTCTTAAAGACCCCCGGCTCTCTCGAGTGCAGCAGATTATTACCACCACTCCAAAGCCAAGAGAAACCATTGTAGACCTTGCTGAGGGTAAAATTGGTGGTGATGTCTACATGGTCAACGCCTCATCGTATGATAACCGCGAAAACCTATCTGAGACCTTTTTTAAACAGCTTGAGACTTATGACGGCACTGATATGGGCCGACAAGAGATTTATGGTGAAATTCTCGACCCGGAGTCAACGGGTATTATCAAGCGTAAGCATTTCCGTATGTGGCCCGCCAATAAACCGACCCCCACATTAGAATATGTTCTTGCTTCTTATGACCCCGCAACATCCGAAAAAACAATTAACGACCCGACAGCTTGTGAAGTATGGGGTGTGTTCCAAGAGCTAGACGGAGGAATGTGTGCAATCCTTCTTGACGCTTGGGACGAGCACCTTTCATACCCAGAACTACGACGCAAAGTTATTAACGATTTTAAAGAGGTAGTATACGGTGCGGATAACGAGTTTGGTAAGGGCCGTAAAGCAGACCTTATCCTCATGGAGGACAAATCTGCGGGTATTTCACTAATTCAAGAGCTTAGAGGCTCTGGAATACCTGTACAGGGATATAACCCAGGTAGAGCGGATAAAATCCAAAGACTTAACATTATAGCCCCTTTGGTAGCTAAAGGAAAAACCTACATTCCTGAAGATCCAGTAAAAAAAGGCGAGTTTGCTGAGTGGGCTAAGCGTTTTTTACGGCAAGTGTGCTCTTTTCCTGAGGCACAAGGCCACGACGACTACGTTGACGCACTATCTCAGGCGTTGCGTATTTTGCGAGATCAAGGTTGGTTACAGCTAGATCCGCTGCCATCACGCGATTATGACTACTCTGACGACATTGCAAGAAAGAAATATGCCAACCCCTACGCGCAATAGGGCGGTTTGTACACATTTAGCGTATTAGTTAAATTAAGGGCATCTTCTAGCCCAACCAATTCTAAATTGCTGACTTTTCAGCAAAACATAAAAATAATCTATGGCACAACCTCAAATACCGATTCAAACAGGCGGAAATTTACCTGGATTAGACCGCGAAGAAGATATTCAAAAAGCAACTCAGCAAGAAGCTGATATGCAGGCATACGAAGAAGAACTAGGCTTAGAACCTTCTGAAGTAGAAGAAGAAGTCATTGAATTAGACGATGGTTCTGTGGTAGTAAACTATATTGAAAAAAGCAGCCCGCTTAAAAACCCAGAATTTTATGCTAACTTAGCAGAAGAGTTTAATGAAGGTGATCTGGATAGTTTAGCCACTGAATACTTGGACTATATTGATGTTGACAAAGAAGCGCGTTCACAACGTGATAAGCAATACGAAGAGGGTTTACGCCGCACTGGCTTGGGTAAAGATGCTCCTGGTGGTGCTACTTTTGACGGAGCTTCTAAGGTTGTGCATCCTGTTATGGCAGAAGCCTGCGTTGATTTTGCAGCTTCATCAGCTAAAGAGTTACTCCCAGCAGACGGCATTGTCAAATCCAATATCCGTGGTGAAGACGGAAAATCCAAACAAGAAGTAGCAGAACGCAAAGTTAATTTTCTTAACTGGCAGCTGTCTGAGCAAATCGCCGAATACCGCGATGAAATGGAACAACTACTCACACAATTACCATTAGGTGGTTCACAGTTTCTTAAATGGCGTTTTGATGAAGAACAAAAGCGCCCTACTTGCGAATGGGTACCGATTGATAACATCATTCTGCCGTATTCAACAACCAATTTCTATACATCCCAGCGTGTAACAGAACAACAAGACATTACAGAAGATACATATCAACAACGAGTTGATGCGGGTATCTATCGTGACTTAGATAACTTTGATTACACATCTGATGCGCCACTAACAGACCAAACTCAATCTGAAAAAGCTAACAACAAAATTGAGGGTAAGTCTGAGCCATCTAAAAACATTGATGGCATGCGTCGTGTTTATGAAATTACATGTTTTATGCGCCTCGATGACGATCCTGAAACAGAAGGCCGTCGCGCACCATACATTTTAACAATTGACGAGTCAAGCAGCAAAGTCTTGGCTCTGCGTCGTAACTGGGAATGCAACGATGAAAAACTTGAAAAACTGGATTGGTTTGTTGAGTTCAAATTCATTCCTTGGCGCGGTGCTTATGCTATTGGCCTCCCCCATCTTATTGGCGGCTTGTCTGCTGCTCTCACTGGTGCTTTACGTGCTCTGCTTGATGCTGCTCATATCAACAACAGCCAGACGTTACTTAAACTCAAAACTGGACGCGTGTCTGGACAATCTGATAGGATTGAACCCACCCAAGTAGTAGAAGTAGAAGCTGGCCCTGGTGTTGAAGACATTCGCAAGATTGCAATGGCAATGCCATTTAACCCACCTTCTTCGGTACTGTTTGACTTACTAGGTTGGTTAACATCTGCAGCTAAAGGTGTTGTCACTACGTCTGAAGAAAAAATTGCAGACGCTAATAGCAACATGCCAGTTGGCACCACACAGGCTTTAATAGAGCAAGGTGCCAAAGTTTATTCATCTATCCATGCTAGGCTGCATCGCAGTCAGGCAATGTCCCTCAAGATTATCTCACGCTTGAACCATTGGTACTTGCAAGAGATGGACAACCAGTCCGGCGAGGAAATTGAAGTACGTGACTTTTCGTACAACAATGACGTCCGCCCAGTATCAGATCCTAACATATTCTCTGAAACACAACGCTTAGCACAAAATCAAGCGTTAATTCAGATGGCAACCTCCGCTCCTCCAGGCATGTTTGACCTTCGTGCTGTATACAAGCGCGTCCTCAAACAACTTAAAGTTCCTGAGTTAGACGAAGTATTGCCAAACCCATTAGGCGCCAACGAATCCAATCCAGCCCTCGAGAACGTCTCGATGACGATGGGACGACCCGCTGCCGCCTATCCCGATCAAGATCATATTGCTCACATTAAGATTCACTTAGAGTATGCACAAAATCCAGCCTACGGTGGCAACCCAGTAATTGGGCCTGCGTTTGCACCTCACGCACTTGAGCACATTAAACAGCACTTAACGCTGCACTACTTGCAGTCTATGCGTTCTTATGTTGCCAAGGCTTCTGGTGGTAAAGATGTATTACAACTACACCAAGAAAAACCATTGGATCAACACGCTCAGCAAGCACTTGCATTGGCATCTCAATTAGTAGGACAAGACTCCAAGCAAACTATGGGACCTTACGTACAACAAATTCAAGCACTAGCACAAAAAGTACAACAAGGTAAAGAGGCTCAACAACAATCAGCAGCTATGTCAGATCCAACAGCTGCGGCCATTGTCAAGACTCAGATGGCAGAAACCCAGCGCAAGACGCAAGAAGCTCAGCAAAAGATGCAGACAGAGTTACAGACTGCGCAACAAAACTACCAACTCAAGGTGGCAGAGTTGCAGCAAAAAGTTGCCGAATTGCAAGCCAAGTACTCTACACAAACCAATATTGATAACCAGCGTAATGCTACCGATATTGCCATGGCAAATATCAACAACGCTGCAAAAGAACGCGTCGCCATGATCAACGCCGGTGTACAGATGGACCAGCAACAGATACAATTAGAGCACGAACA
>Ga0304728_1001830_pt1 | contig 14373 bp, 5 predicted proteins | sample C_130625_MF_Meta_FD_190476 | JGI IMG/M metagenome (GOLD analysis project Ga0304728, IMG submission 190476) | Freshwater microbial communities from Lake Croche, Canada to study carbon cycling - C_130625_MF_MetaG (v2) (version 2) | ecosystem: Environmental > Aquatic > Freshwater > Lake | place... | reverse complement strand
CACTAATAGTTGAAAATTTTATAATAGTTATATTATCATTTACAGATACTAAATATATATATATAATGATTAAGATAACTAATAATGCAATTGCTAGTAATTCTATATAACTTGAATTAATTATTTTTGATTGTTCTGTATATTTATTGTTGGAACGATTAATATCCATATTTATTTTTCTAATATTTTTATTTATATCACCGATTTCTATCATATAATTTCGTATAAAATTATTATTTTGGTTATCGATTACTAAATTATTTAATCCATTACCAATTGAATTATAAGTTGTTGTATTTAAAACATTCTTATAATTTTGTGAGCAAGTAATTTTAGATATATCACTATTATTAATTTTTATGATTACTACACCAGAACCACCTGAAGCACCATTAAATGAAAATTCCGAACCTCCGCCGCCACCTCCTCCCATATTCTTTCTACCATTTGAATTTGGTGCATTCTTTGTTCCACCGTTTCCACCACTTTCTCTTCCACCAGGTGTTGTTAGTCCATTTATACTACTTCCGCCGCCGCCACCTGAACCATAGCAAATAGAAGTTCCTGTAATATTACAGGAAGTACCATCTTTCCCTTCAGAACCTACAGTATTTGCTGAAATTCCAGCAGCAGTATTTGCTTGACGATTTTTACCACCACCTTTTTCTCCAGGACTTTTTGCAAGTAGTGTATTTGTTCCACCCGCCGCCACCATATCAGGAATTGATTTCTTCAGATGTATTACAAATGTTTGTATTCCAGGATTGTTTGAATCACCACCGCGTCCAATTTTTATTTCATATAAACCTGGTGCTAAATATTTAGACGGGATATAATTTAGGGTTCCACCATCACCACCATTAGAATTTGATGTATTATTTGTCCCACCTGCACCACCTCCTACTAATAAAATATCACAAGTAATAGGATTTAATACATTTATATAATACACTACATCTGTTTCAGTAAAACTAAAATAAGAAAATGAATTATTTATTTGTTGTACTTTAGGAAAACTAGTATTACACAATCGTGGTTGTATGGTTTGATAAGGTGATGTAATTGCTGTATATAAATATGATAATATATTTGCTGAGTTAATATATATAGATGCACAAGTCGTATAATAATACCAATATGATTCAACTTGAAACATATCATTATTTTTAATTAAATCTAAATGATTAATAAATGTACTTTTAATATTTATAAAAGAAGCATTATATGTAGTTTTTAAACTATGATTTATATTATTATCAATATCATTAACAAATGTTGTTGTTTCTGTTGTTGCGTTTAATAAATTACTAGTAGTTAATATAAATACACTTCCATCTTGTTGAGTGAAATTAAATTTTAATCCATTTTTTAATAAATTATTTTTTCTTTCTGGTCCAGTATCATTTTTAAATAGTAGAAATTGCTCATATAATTGAGTTAAAATAATTAATAAAAAATTATATTTATTAAATGTATCAAGAGTATAAAGCGCTCTAGAAGGTTTGATTAAACTTATATCTTTGATTAAAAATTTATTTTTAGTCATACCTGGTGTGCTTAAAAATGATACTAATAATTCTTGTACATTATTGACAACAACACTATTATTTTCCCAGATTATTAAACATGCAAAGCACCAATTACCTTTAATTGGTGAATTAATAATAGAATTATTAATAGTTAAATTATCATTTCCTTTATAATTACTAGTTTTATTATTATTAACTGCAATACACCAATCATCTTTATTTGGATTAGTATTATACGTATAATTTACAATAGATGGTGTAGATGTTGTAGTACCATAATAATATGTATTTTTTACATTAGTAGAATGTCCATGATACCAATTTGTATTTTTACCTTGCAAAATTCTAGTATTTGTACTTGCAGTTGTATCTGTATATTTTGTTATTGAAGCGATTGTAAATTGCGATGGAATACTTCCATCGGGAAAATCAATTTTACAATTTGAATCTCCTGATAAATAATTTATAGAATTTATAGCACCCTTACCTGATGCTGTTGATTTATTAATAGTACCAGAAGTAATAGCATGTCTTCCATTTCCTGAACAATCATATAATTTGTTGTCTCCTGCAACATAATCTTCGGCAAAATACATAGCCCATGGTTTATTATTTTTAATAAATTCATAATGAGGATTTGTTATTCCAATGTTTTCTTTATAATAATTATCATTCAATATTAACGATTTCATAATATTCGCTTCGGTAATGTTTCTTTGAAATTCATCTACATCAGTAGTATTATTCAAGTCAAGTAAATTAACTTTACCATTTAAATTATCAATATAATTATATATATTATTAAATGTAGCATTATCATCATCCGATCTTACATTTATAGTTATATTGGCTTTAAATTTTTTTAATTCTGCTGAATAAGGATTTGTACTCATATTTCTATATATTAAATTTATAAATTTAATATAAATAGAATCATAATGGATCCATTATTAATAATTTCAGCGGCTACTATGCAAATAGGTGCTAGACATCTTGATTTAGATTTAACGCCATTTCAGAAAAAAATAATAAAACATAAATATTTTCAGATATTTATATTATTCACTATTTTATATATTTCAACGAAAGATGTATTTAAATCTGTAATAATTCTAATAATTTTATATGTATGTTTGAATATATTATTTAATGAAAATCACGAATATAATATATTATCAAATGATACTGAACATAATTTAAAACAAATGTACTATGAAACATTAAATAATATGAAAAATTAAAAAATGATATTATATTTAAAAATAATTATATAATTAAGAGATATGTCTATATATGCCGAATTATCTTATAATAATCAGAAGGTTGATATTCAAAAAGTTGAAGGAATTCAATTTAGTGTTTTAGGACCCGATGAAATTATTAAACGTTCTGTTGTAGAAGTTAATAGAACTGATACTTATAGTGGTAATGAACCTATTATTGGTGGGTTATTTGATTCTAGAATGGGTGTATTAGAACATAATCGTATTTGTACTACTTGTGAGCAGAAAAATATTTTTTGCACGGGCCACTTCGGGCATATAGTTTTAGCGAGACCAGTATTTCATGCAATGTTCTTTGATATGGTTAAAAAAATTCTTAAATGTATTTGTTATAGATGTTCTCGTATTTTAATATCACCTCATACGACAAATAAAGATTTTAAGGTAGATATGCAAAAAATTATGGCTATTAAGAATAATCAGAAGAGATGGGATGCTTATTTTAAATTATGTAATACAAGTACTAAAATTAAAAATTGCGGTGTTGATGGATGTATTGGATGTAATGCCATTCAACCTTCCCGATATAACAAGGAAGGTGCTATGAAAATTATTGCCGAATGGAAAGATAAAAATAAGAAAGATGAATCTGAAACACTCGAATTTACACCCGAAGATGTACTTAGAATTTTTAAAAGAATTACTGAAGAAGATATGGAAGTTATGGGATTTAATCCAAAATGGAATAGACCCGAATGGTTAATTTGTACAGTCCTTCCTGTTCCGCCACCGGCAGTTCGCCCAAGTATCATTGAAGAAAATGGACAAAGAAGAGAAGATGATTTAACTCATAAATTGAGCGATATTATCAAAACTAATAATAATATTCTCGATAAAATTAAAAGAGGTGCATCGGAAGATACTATTAAACTTATTACTATGGTTTTACAATATCATATTTTCACTTTAATTGATAATCAAATTCCGGGATTAGCACCATCTCAGCAAAGAAATGGGAGAAAGTTAAAGTCTGTTTCAGACCGTATGAAAAAGAAGGAAGGAAGAATCAGAGGTAATTTGAATGGTAAGCGTGTTGATCAATCCGCTCGTTCAGTTATTACACCAGATCCTTATATTAGTATTGATGAACTAGGTGTTCCTATTCGCATCGCTTTAAATATTACTTTCCCCGAAATTGTTAATAGTTATAATATTGAAGAAATGAGACGATTAATTAAGAATGGTCCCGATAAATGGCCGGGTGCTAAATACATCAAGAAGAATTATGATTCATCTACTATTAATCTTAAATATACTGATTTGAATAAAGTCGCATTGGAATTAAAAGAAGGCGATACAGTCCATCGACATTTGAGTGATGGCGATTATGTTCTATTCAATCGTCAGCCATCTCTTCATAAGATGTCTATGATGTGTCATAAAGTTATTATTATGCCTTATCAAACTTTTAGATTGAATGTTCTAGATACACCACCTTACAATGCAGATTTCGATGGTGATGAAATGAATTTACATTGTCCTCAAAATATTCAATCTATGAGCGAACTCAAAGATATTGCAGCCGTTCCTTATTTAGTCATTGCACCGAGAGATGGTAAGCCTATTATTGAAATTGTTCAAGATACTCTTCTTGGTTCATTTAGATTAACTAAAGATCACACAAATATTAATGATAAGCAAATGGCGAATTTACAGATGGTTAATAGTAATTTCAAGGGTTATTTAAATTCGCCAAATTCTAAAACTCTTACTTATAGCGGAAAAGATGCATATTCTGAAATTCTACCTGCTGGATTATTTATTAATCGCAAGAATAAGGCTGAAGAAAAATTCATTATTAATAATAGTAAATTAATTTCTGGTTCATTAGATAAAAATGTATTTCACGGTATTAGTACTGGTTTAATTCCTGTAATCTTTCACGATTATGGTCCTACAGAAGTTAAAAAATTCTTAGATAATACTCAGCGATTGATTTGCAGATGGCTCTTAACTGCAGGTTTTAGTGTGGGTATTAGTGATTTAGTAACCGACGAAAAGACTGATGAAAATCTCAAAAATAAAATTAAAGAAATGAAAGCGAAAGCATATTTAAAATTAGATGATATCAGACGTGGTGAGATTGATAATAATAGTATCTTTAATAATGAAGATTATATTGAAAGAGAAATTATTGGAATTTTAAATGAAACTACTAATCAAGTTGGTAAAATTGGCTTATCACAAATTGATGAAAAAACAAATAGAATGATTAATATGGTTAAATCTGGTTCTAAAGGCAAAGAAACAAATGTAGCACAAATGATTGCTTGTGTAGGTCAGCAGAATGTGGATGGTAAAAGAATTAATTATGGTTTTACCGATAGAACTCTTCCACATTTTACAAAATATGACGATGGTCCTGATGCAAGAGGATTCGTAGAAAATAGTTTCATTACTGGTCTTTCACCACAAGAAGTATTCTTTCATGCAATGGGTGGTCGTGAAGGTCTTATTGATACTGCAGTTAAATCAGTAACAGGTGATACTCCTATTATTATTATTGAAGATGGTGAATGTAAATGTGTTAATATTGGTGATTGGATTGATGCAAAGATGGATGATGAAAAAAATAAAGATGGGATTGAATATTCGGGACCAGAAGAAATGAATATGGAATTTTTAAATGTAAAAAATAAAATTTATATTCCTACTGCTGATAATAATGGCAATACTTCTTGGGGAGAATTAACGGCAGTATCTCGACATGATCCTGGTGATATATTATATAAAATTGTAACGAATGGAGGCAAAGAAGTTATTATTCCAAATTCTAAAACACTATTAATATGGAATGGTAAAGAATTTAATGCTACAAAAACCGGTGAAGTTAAAATTGGTGATTATGTCCCATCTACTATTAATCTACCAGAACCACCTGTTATTAAAACGAATGTAGATATGTTAAAATATTTTCCTAAAAATAAATATATTTATGGAACTGAATTATTTAAAGCTAAAAAATGTATGGACGAAGCTATGAAAGGTAGAATTAAAATTCCTGCAGGATGGTGGGAGAAAAATAATGGAATATCATTTGTAACACCATATCCAGATAAAGCTAAATTAACAAGAGTATTTAGTGGTAGATCAAATATTGAAAATATTAAAGAAGGTGGTATTTATCCTTATCATGCAACAAGATGTCATAGTTTCATACCAGATAAATTTGAATTAAATCTAGAGAATGGTATATTTATTGGATTATTTATTGCGGATGGAAATGCTGCAGATTATGAAGGACACGTTTCTATAACAAAAGAAGAACCTTCTGTATTAGAATTTGTCAAAAATTGGTTTGACAAATATAATATCACTTATAAAATAAGAACTAAAGAAATTTTAGAAAATGATAAAGGATTAATTGTAGGAAAATCTACAACTATTGTAGGAAATAGTTCGCTATGGGCACGATTTTTAGATAGTTTCGTCGGTACTAATTGTTATAATAAGTGTATTCCTAATGAAGCATTTAATGCGCCTAAAGAATTTATTATTGGATTATTGAATGGATATTTTTCGGGAGATGGTTCGATAGCATTAGATGGCAGTATTGTTGCAACATCTGCTTCTGAAAAATTATTAATGGGTATTAATGCATTATGTAATCGTTTAGGTATATTTGGTAAATTATCTAAACAAATTCCCAATACTACTAATTTAAGAACAGATGTAAAAAATTTAGCAATTATTAATTCGATATCAATTAGAGCCCAATGGGCTAAAAGATTTTCAGAAAAAATTACATTAATTAATAAGTCTAAAAATGAAAAATTAGTTGTTAGTTTAACAAAAACAAATTTACATAAAAATTTTAAACAACATAATGATATTGTATTAGACGAAATTAAAAGTATTGATATACTATTATCCGAAGAAAAATTAGAGTATAATAAACTTTATGATGTGACTGTTCCATCAACTATTAATTTAGCACTCATGAACGGTCTAAATATCAGAGACACTTCAGAAACTGGATATATACAAAGAAGACTAGTAAAGGCTATGGAAGACGAAAAGATTTATTATGATAATACAGTAAGAACTGCTACAGGTAATATTATTCAATTCATTTATGGCGAAGATGGTATGGATGGATGTAAGATTGAAAATCAAGTAGTTCCAACGATTGAAATGGATATTATTGATATCGAAAAGGAATATCATTTACGTAAAAGTGATAAATTAAAGGTGTATTTAATTCCAGAGGTATTTAAAAAAGTTGATGCAGAAACATTTAAAAGATGTGATGAATATTTTAAGCAAATTTTAGATGATAAAGAATTTTTAATTAAAAAGGTGTTTAATTACAAGAAAAATAAAATTATTAATTATCCCATACCATTCGATAGAATTATTAAAACTGCTGTAAAGCGCCGTGAATCAGTTAATATTAAAGGAGTAATGACTGATTTGAGTCCCGATTATATTTTAGATAATCTTGACAAATTAATCAATGATTTATATGTGAAAGAAAGAAATCAAGGAACGAGATTCTTTGAGATATTACTAAGATTATATTTAGCACCCAAGAAATTAATTGTTGAATATCATATAAATAAAGAGATATTTGATTGGATTGTTTTACAAATTAATGATTATTTCAATCAAGCAATTGCGCAACCAGGTGAAATGGTAGGAATTATTGCAGCGCAAACTATTGGTGAAATGGGCACTCAAATGACTTTAGATTCATTTCATGTATCAGGAACTGCTGCTGCAGTTAAAGCAACAAGTGGTGTTCCTAGATTGAAGGAAATTTTAAGTGCAACTAAGAAAACCAAAACACCAACATTAATTATTTATATGAAAGAAGATATATCCACAGTTATTAATCCTATTATGGATGAAAATGGTATTGATTCTAATGATATCAGAATTGAAAATACTAAGAGTATTGCAATGAATGTTAAGAATAGCATTGAAATAACTAAACTTTCAGATATTCTTGAATTTAGTGAGATTTATTGGGATAATGATAGTCTTGAAACATCAATTGGTGAAGATAGTGGAATTATTGATATTTATAAAGCATTTAATAGTATTGAAGCGGCAGCTAATAAATGTCATAGTAATTCATCGTGGGTATTAAGAATGAAATTTAATAAAGAAAAAATGAGTTCATATGGTCTTAGAATGATTGATATTTATACAAAATTAAATACTGCATATGATAAATATATTGATTGTATTTACAGTGATGATAATGCTGATGATTGCATCTTTAGAATTAAATTAACTGAATTTGCATTCAAAGATATTGATAATAAAGATGAAATTGCTACTATTAAGGCTATGGAACATAATTTAGTATATCAAGTATTGCTCAAGGGTGTCAAAGATATTAATAAAGTTTCTTTGAATAAAAAGAAATATGATAAATATAATGAGAATACACAAAAATTTGATAAAATTATTGAATGGGTATTAGATACTGATGGTACTAATCTAATGGATATATTATCAAATCCTAATATTGACCCGACAAGAACTATTTCAAATGATATTAGAGAAATTTATGAGGTTCTTGGTATTGAAGCCGCTAGAAATGCTTTATATCACGAATTGATTAATGTAACTAGTGAAGGTTCTATGAATTATCGACATTTATCTCTTCTTATTGATACTATGACTTCTAAAGGTCAATTGATGTCAATAGATAGACATGGAATTAATAGAGGTGATATTGGACCATTAGCCAAATGTTCTTTTGAAGAAACTACAGATATGTTAATAAACGCAAGTATCTTTTCAGAATATGATAATGTGAATGGTGTATCTGCAAATGTTATGTTAGGGCAACAAGCACCCTGTGGTACTGGCGATAGTCAAATTTTAATTGACGAAGAACATTTCATTGAATTAGTTAAAAATATTGATAATAATAAATTTGAAAAAATAATTGAAGAGGAATATGAAAATGAAGAAGATGATGATGTATGTCTTGAAGAAAATATTGCTTTCACATTTAAATTACCTGAAGCAGATAAATGCTTTCAATTAAAAGACCAAGAAATTAAGATTCTATAATTTACCAAATAAATCTGATAAGTCATCAATAGATGAAAAAACTCCAGTGGTACTTTTACAAATTTGCAATTGTCTATACCAAGATGCCTTTTTGTTTAATAATTTTAATTCTTCTAATCTTATATTTATATAATCTAACATTGCTTTATTATAATCACAATCATCTCCAGATATAGCCTGTGATGTAAAATATCCTTGTATTCCTATTAAATATAATTTAATATGAGAAACTTCAGATGTATTATTTATAATTTTATCTAAATTATCAGGAGACATTGATGCAGATATATTTTTTATATCTCCAATTTTATGAAATTCAGAATCAATAGTTTTCTTTCTATATTCAACCGGTATTCTATCTTCAATATTTACTTTTTTAGGTTTAAGTTTAGATTTATCTACATCCATTTTAGATGGTTTTATTATTCCCCTTGATACTTTATCTTTATCTACATCCATTTTAGATGAATATGTTTTTCTAGGTGGCATTATAATTATTTCTATATAATAGAAGGATTATAATTTTTTTAGATGTTCTTCTACTAGATATTTAATATTTAATGGCACATCTTTGTATTGCATATAAATGCTATTAGGTGTAATATTATCAGTTTGTTCAATTATAATATTATAACTAGATTTAATATTATCTGTCGTTTTATTTAATATTAATAATGGACGCATATTCATATTATTAGGGGCTTTAAATAGCGTAGAAGATAATATTAAATCATCTAAATCTCCTCTTACTAAATCTGTATCAGATTTACCATATTTACCACGATGTATTGTTAAAATACTAATATTTAATAATTCTGAAATTGCCAATATAGTAATATCATTAGGATATAATTTTTTATCTTCTACTATTTTTTTAAGTACATCTGAATGTTCTTCTGGAGAAGATTTAGAATAATACTTATCCCAAAATAATTGAATAGTTTTAAATTTCTTTTTTATTTTTGAATTCCATTCATTAAAATATGAAGGGTCATCTAATATAGAAAACATTGCTTCTTTGTTTTCAAGAATTTTAAATAATTTGCTTTCTGCTAATCTAATAACTTCATTAAATGTTATTCTGATATTAAGTAATTTTGCTAACCATTCGTATAATTCTATTAATAAATCTTGACTATAATTATTTTTAATAATAACCATATTAGTCCATTTGCTTTTTTTATGCATTATCCATTTGGTTTTAAGTTTCTCAAATGTACCATTAAATAATTCAGGCATCTTAACACTAATTAATTCATCATAATCTAAAATAAAATCTTCTGTAGTTGATGTAATTAAATTATTTCTTGGGGTATTTTTATGATATAAAAGAAGTTTAGATGGAATACCATTTAATAATGATAATTGCGAAAATACAAATTCGCTATTATTCTCATTAATATTATAACTATTATATTTATTATAATATTTATAGTAATACATAATATCATTATTATAATCTTCAATATGCTTGATTGAATATAATGGTATTTCCTCCAGAATTAATTGAATTTTATTTTTATCTGGATTATTATCAAAGAATTTTAATAATTCTTTTATCATTTGATATCTAGGTAATTTGCGCAATTGTGTGATTTTTGTATCATTTAGTTTTTTTACGAGAACATTTGTAATATACAAATGTAATTGATACCATTTTTTATTTATTTTATGTTGCTTACTAGTTGATTTATATAAATCATCTACAACTCTTGTGTGTATTATGTTATTACCAAGTTTAATTACAGGGATAATAAGAGTTGTATGAAATTCAATATCTTTGGAAATTCCTTCTTTTAATTTACCTAATTCCGCTTCTATTTCTAATTCTTTTAATTTACTTGCAAATTTTTCAAAATCTTTCACAATAACTCTGATATCAAATGATTTGCCAATAATATTATCATAAAATAATATTTTAGTAATCTCTAAATTTTTAATTAAAAGAGGTAATAAACTAATACTAATAGGTTTTATTCTAAGTAGAATATTACCTTTAGTTAGAAAATGTTCTATAGTCATATTATTGCTAATGACAATAGTATTAATTAAAAATTTATTAATTAAAAATTTCTTAGTCCATTGATTTAAACTATAAATATTACTATAAATCTTATTATTATGATTATGTAATTCTTTTAATTGACTACATTGCTTAATTAATTTTTGAATATTTGGAAAATCATTTAATTGAATTAATTTCTCTCCTTCTGTGCTTCTTAATTTTAATTCAATGGGTTCATAGTATTGATTTTCCTTAAGTAGCATAAGAATATTAGGATTTAATCCAAGACCTGCAATAATATCTTCAAAGCAAGTATAATAAGGACACATTATTTGTATATCTACTGGTGTCTTTTCCCATATTACAAGAAGTACATCATATAATTCGCTCATTAGAGAATATAAATAATAAGGAGATTTGTTATCAGGATAGTCGTCAGCACTCAAATATGCAATAAATTTTAAATAACTATTATAGATGCTTAATAATCGTGATTTATTATAATCATCATTTAAATCAAAATATTTATCTGCCATAACTAACATTTCTTTTAGCATTTTAGGATGTTCATCGGGTATAAGTGGAAGTTCATCCATAAAAGCCCTGCAAACTTCTCCATTTTCTAATGAAATATAACTGATTAAATCAAGTCTTTCTTTGATATCATCTATGAATGCTTTTTTAGTTTTAAATTTAAGTGCACTTATTATAGCATATATAATACTATCATTATTAGTTCCATAACGATGTTTAATTCCTCTGCGTACGAAGCATTTTTCTTTTTTATTTAGAACTTTAGAACATAATGCAAAACTAACTTTTGGAAATAATAACTCATGTAATAATTGTGGGATATTACCATAGCGCCCGATTGATATAGGTGCTGATTGATTTACTATATAATTTTCTTCTGGTTCTTTTTCTTCTTCAATTACAACTTCTTTTTCTTTCTTTTTCTCTCCATAAAATTTGCATTTATTTAATTCATCTTCTTTTGGTTCTTTTTTGAAACAGCAAGGTACGCAAATACCATTTTCGTCTGGTTTAACTAACTTGACATATCTCTTTTTATTTCTATCTTTATCAAAAAATATTTCCATAGGTTCTTCATCCTCAATTGGGCATTTGGCTTTTGGGTCATCTGGATTTAAAGGAATTTTACTTTGAGGGCACCATAAACGAGGACAAGCATAATTATTTTTAATTGAAACATCACTTCCATAACTTAAAACGTTATCAAAATAATCTTCTTTTTTATCTTTTAATTTTTTTAATTGGTCATCTGACATTACTATTGGTTGATTAACTGCTTGGCATTTTTCTCTAGCATAATTATTTGCAAATAAATTTTTATCTGCCTGTTGAAGAAGATTTACAAAATAACTATGTTTTTCTTTTCCCAATGCACCACCTGCAACATCAAAATCTGATAAATCGTCATTCACTTCATCCAATTCAGATTTATCTGATTTATCATCAGATTTTTCAGATGGTGGTGGTGTATTTAATTTAACCTTTGCTATAATTTCTTTCTTTTTAGGTTTTGCAGAATCACGTGATAATGATAAAATTCTTGTAAGCCAAAAAATTAAATTTTCTAATTCTTTCTTAGTTGGTATATTATAAATATTAATTAAATATCCATTTTTATATAATTCGATTGTTATTATTGTATCAATTTTTTTATTGTATAAATCAATTTCATTAACAACTTCAGTTGATAATAAATCTATTTCTTGATCTATTAATGTAATTGCATCATCTCTTTTAATATCTAAATTAGTTAATTCATGAATTAAATCACTTTTTGAAATACCTATTTCTAATCTTGATTTTATATAAGAACTGATATCTAAACCTTGTTTATTATAATTAGAAGAACGTTTATAAATACAATTAATTATATATTTATCTTTATCTTTTATTACTTTGAGAACTTGAAAGATATCTATATATTCACCTAATTTTTTAACAAGTAATTGAATATTACTATTTGACTGCTCAAATTGTAAATTTAGTTTTATTGATTTCTCTTGAAGTTTTATCTTTCGTTTTAGTTTTGTTTCAAGTATTGTTAATATTTCTTTCTTATGTTTAGTAATTTCATCAAATGAAATATTTTTACGAAGATTAAGGGTATATGCAAAATGAATAATACCATCTTGGTCTATAGTAATCTTACAATAAGTACTTTCTGCCAATATTGAATAGATATTTACATATTTATTATTTCCTGGTTTTTCAATATTAGTCCAATTTGATAATTGGTCTGATGTGATATTATGTTTCTTATTTAATTTATAAAGAACTTTAAATGGGTCATATATATATTGAATTAATGATAATTTTTTATTTGTACTTAAATTCTCAAAAATATCAGTTAAATTAATTGGTTTTTTTAAAATTCCAATTAAATCATAGCGATGATAATTACTTGAATTTAATATTATATTTTCAATATCTGTTTCAATCAATGCTGTCATTATTTTATTTCTTTTTTTATAATGGTCAATAGTTGGTATTTTTTTATTAATAAAATAATATTGATTGGTTTTTAAATTAGGGATATCATTTGAAAATACAATATTAATGTCATCATAATTAAACAACTCACTTGAGTTATATGAATAATTAATGGGTTCGTCTATTTCTCTTTTATTATCTCTATTTTCTGATTTAAAGGGATTTACGTTATATCCAGACCATTTAATAGAATCGATATTAAATAATAATGATTTATTATTAGCCCAAGCATAATATGGCAATTCTAATGTAGGATTTTGTTCTTTTATTGATAACGCTATTTTATTTAAAGCATCTTCCATATTATCATCTGAATAAATAAAAGTCGGGTCATTTAATGTATAGATTTTTTTATTATGATTTACCTTTATTAATTTAAATGGTTTCATATTACTCTACTTAAAAGATAGATTTATTAAACCAACCGAAAAGATAAATGGGACAAGATTATTTTTTTTTATATATCTTAAAACTATGTTTTAGGTAATTTATTAAATGTTCTCGCTTTATTTTGGTAGTTATTATATCTTTTATTACGATTTCTATATCTTCATAAGTATTTGGACTTTCTTTTTTTATATAATGTTTTAATTGACTAAAAAATTCTTCTATAGCATTTGTTTCTGGATGATATGGAACACTATATAATAAATCATTATTACTTTTTTCTATTAGTTCTCTTATTTGTTTGGAACGATGTATAACAGCATTATCCATAATAATTAAATAATTTTTATATTTATCTTTAATACTATTGTTATAAAAATCTATAATATTAGTTGTTTTTAATCCACCTTTTAGGTCTTTATATAATACATAATCTATTATTTTATCAGCACTAATAGCAAATAATAGATTATATCTTTTATAAGGATATTTATATGTTTTATCTATAACTCTTGTACCACTTTTACTTCTTCAATAAGAAGGTTTCATATTTAGATAAATAGAAGTTTCGTCTAAACAAATTGTTTTATCATAACTAAACTTTTTTAATTTATTA
>Ga0304728_1001829_pt1 | contig 14376 bp, 17 predicted proteins | sample C_130625_MF_Meta_FD_190476 | JGI IMG/M metagenome (GOLD analysis project Ga0304728, IMG submission 190476) | Freshwater microbial communities from Lake Croche, Canada to study carbon cycling - C_130625_MF_MetaG (v2) (version 2) | ecosystem: Environmental > Aquatic > Freshwater > Lake | place... | reverse complement strand
CCTGGTTCATGCAAGATAACAAATCGGCCAGATGCAACTTCTGCTTCGTCATCTCCGAGTGCTCCATTGGAAATATCAGCCGTAAATGCAAATGAGTGTGTCGCTAATTTTTGAGGCGCAGGAACTTCTTCGAGAATAATTTCATCGCGTGGGGTGAAGGTCCGCAGGAGTTCGATTAACTCATCGAAGGTAAAAGAGGATTTCACTGGTTAATTCTAAAGTTCAGTGGAAGATTTGCGTGGGAGGTTGAGGGTCAAGACGATAGAGTCCCTCCATGGCCAGCTTGCTCGCACTCTTATCGAGTGCGCTGTGGGGAAGCGCCGATTATCACGCAGGTAATTTGAGTAAGAGATTTCCAGCAATCGCGGTGTTAGCGGTAAGCCAGGCGATTGGCTTTATCACCGGAATTACCTTGGTTCTCTTGTCTCACTCATGGAATGCATCTGCCTGGGGTTCTGGTGGATATTTGATTCCCGGTATCTTGGCAGGATTCTTTGGTTATGCAGGTTTGATCAGTCTCTATTCAGGGCTCTCAACAGGGCGAATGGGAGTTGTTTCTCCCATTAGTTCATTAGGTGCACTTATCCCTCTGGCCTATGCAATCTTTGTTAAAGGCGATCAGCTCTCAACGACTCTCTCTATCGGAGTTGCGATTGCTCTTCTTGGAGGGTTCCTGGCAAGTGGACCCGAGTTCTCGCAAGGCGTGCCGCTGCGACCTCTTCTCTTTGCACTGAGTGCAGCCTTCTTCTTTGGCGCAGCGCTTGTGTGTATGGCCATCGGTTCAAAGAGCAGCGCGCTTATGACGATGACCATGATGCGCACTACTACATTGATTATCGGTATTGGTCTCTTTATTCGTTTTCGAAATATTGGAGGACTAGGTAAGTCTCAGCTTCCGATTTTGATCTATATCGGTGTTGCTGATTTTGCAGCCAATCTATTGCTTGGGGTTGCAACCACTAAGGGTCTTGTCTCAATTGCGATGGTACTTGGCTCGCTCTACCCAATTGCTACAGCTCTCTTGGCCTACTTCTTTCTTCACGAGCGGTTACATAAGTTGCAATATATAGGTGTTGTATTTGCAGTAGCAGGAGTTTCAATTATCTCAGCGTTTAGTTAAAGAAAATTTCTTACCTTTTTCGTTGCGCCGAGATAAACCTTGTTCCTTCAATATTCTCATCCTTCTCTGTCGAAAAGTGGCTTAATAGCTTTGCTATATCAATAATATCTTCACCACCAGTAACATCGGTGATAGTAAGTTCGAGAAAATCAACGCGATCTGCAGCAATAAGTTCATTGACGATGGAGATTCCTGCTTCAACATGAATATTAGGGCCGAAGGTTTCGATAGCGCGATCGATCGCTTTTACTGGCGATAAATTCCAGCAATGCGCCAAACGATTATCCGCCAATGGGTTAATAAGGCTCCGCGAAATAACGACGACAGGAACTGGTGTTCGGTGATATGGCTCGACGCGAGCAGTTGCTCCGCCAATCAGGATGCAATCAGCGTTTCTCCTATTGGCCAGAAATGCTGATCTATCGGCTGAATTAGAAACACCGCCTGAGTTGCCGTTCTTGGAAGTCGACCCATCTCGCCCTGCTACCAAAGTCACAGTCACGGCCATACGCGTAAGAATATTGAATTTCTCACCCTTTTATCAGTGAAATCCATCGTTCCAAATTGAAAATCAATATCAATGAGCGTTAGCCTTAAAACATGAGAAAACGAATGGGTGCTGGCGCTTTCCTATCCAGCCTCATATTTCTCCTCTCGCTGATTACAGCGCCAACAGCAACGGCAGGTCCATCCCTTGCCCAGGTGCAGGCTCAGGTCAACCAACTTGAAGATGATGCAACGGCTGCAGCGGAAGGTGCGCAAGAAGCAAAGGTAAAACTCGCAGCGCTTACTCGCAGCCTTGCAGGCATTCAAGCGCAAGCTGCTCTGCAGGGTAAGACAGTTGATGCAATTTCAAAGACCTTGGGTTCGATAGCCGTTGAACAATACAAATCTGGATCTATGAGCCAGAGTCTTGAATTGCTCTTCTCCTCCAATCCATCGCTCTATCTCTCATCGGCGGGATCTCTTGAGGCAATTACGCGACGCAAGTCAACTCAACTGAGAAAATTTCAAACAGCAGAGCAGGCCCTTAATGCAACCTCTCTGACAGTCAGTGATCGTTTGGCTCAGGTAAAAGTTCTTCAGAAGAAACTCGCCGAACGCAGTGCGCTAGCGACTGCAAAACTTGCTCAAGCAGAGGCGCTTCTAGCAACTCTGAAGAAGGAAGACCGAGACAGGTTGGCAAAGCTGGCCCTCGAACAAGAGAATGCAGATCAAGCTTCATCTCTTGAAGCAGCTAAGAGCGCTTCAGGAGTTACAGGTCGCGCCGGTATTGCTCTGAAATTTGCCCTGAAGCAGATCGGTGATAAATATGTTTTTGGTGCAGATGGAATGGTTTATTGGGATTGTTCAGGGTTGACGATGCGCGCATTTGAGGCAGCGGGAGTTTCACTACCTCACTCCTCTGCAGCGCAATCCAGAATGGGAAAATCCGTCCCCTTCAATAAGAAACAACCTGGTGATTTACTCTTCTTCGGTCGCCCTGTTTCGCACGTGGCAATCTATTTAGGTGGAGGTCGCATGGTGCATGCACCACGTTCAGGCTCTCGCGTAAAAGTTGCCGAAGCAAATCTTGGACATAAGCCGCTCGTCGCTGTTCGCCGGTTCTAATGAGTTCTCCGCTCACTGCACCGAAAAAAATTCTCTGTATCACCAATGACTTTGGTCCGCGTGCGGGCGGTATAGAGACCTTTGTTATTGGTCTTATCGAACGGTTGCCCAAGAACTCAGTGACCGTCTTTACATCAGCGCAAGAGGGTTCTGTGCCCTTCGATGCTGCATGGAAGCGCGATTACGGAGTCGACGTTATTCGGGACAGAACACGCATCTTGCTACCCACAATGCGTATTGGTCGAAAGGTACGAGCTATCGCGCAGGAAGGCGGATTTACAACTGTCTTCTTTGGGGCTGCAGCTCCGCTGGCGCTTCTTGCACAAGGGCTACGTAAAGCAGGAGTTACTCACATTGTTGCGCTGACTCATGGCCACGAAGTGTGGTGGTCTAAAGTCTGGCCATTTTCATGGGCGATGCGACGAATTGGCAAGGGTGTTGACCATCTGACCTATCTCGGAGAATTTACACGACTCAATATTTCACAAGCGCTTACCGAATCTGCGCGCGATGCGATGGTGAAGATTGCACCTGGAATTGATACTGATCATTTTGCACCTCGTCCTGATGCAGCCGAATTACGGCGCGAACTCGGCTTGGCAGATAAGAAGGTAATTGTCAGTGTAGGCCGTCTTGTACATCGTAAAGGTCAAGATAAATTAATTGAAGCAATGCCTGAGATTCTTACTCAAATCCCACAAGCACATATTCTCTTTGTTGGAGATGGTCCCTATAAAGACCACTTAGCAAAACGTGCGCAGCAACTCGGTATCAGCAGCCACATTACATTTATCGGTCGCATTCACTATGCAGATCTTCCACGATATATCTGTGCTGGAGATATCTTTGCAATGCCATCTCGATCACGACTTGCAGGGCTTGAAGTTGAAGGGCTTGGAATTGTTTATCTTGAAGCAAGCGCATGTGGTCTTGCTGTTATTGGTGGGATATCAGGCGGCGCACCCGATGCTGTTTTACAAGGAGAGACTGGATATGCAGTCGATGGGACATCTCCTACAGCTATTGCTCAAGCTGCTATTGCCTTATTGACTCAACCCGAACTATCAGCCCGCATGGGTGCTCGTGGGCGAGAATGGATTGTTGCGCAATGGAGATGGAACGTGTGGTCAGCGCGTTTCAATGAATTACTTCAATAAACCTGCGGTTCGTGCCTTGGCTATTGCTTGCACTCTATTTTTTACTTCCAGTTTTCTGTAGATAGATGTTAAATGCTTCTTGAGCGTTGATTCGGTGATGAAGAGTCGAGCTGAAAGAACTTGTAGAGAGTCTCCATCATGCAATTGGGAGAGGATCTGAACTTCACGTTGCGATAGACCAAAAGATTTACTATCTCTATCAATAATCTGAGCCATACCTTGTGCTGAGAACGATTGTGGAGCGCTCAGAGCATGATCCATAAAGTTGAGTAGCACAGGTAGTGGTTCAGATTTATTTACATATGCACTTGCGCCTGCTCGCATTGCAGCAAGGACATATTCGTCTTCGGTGTGCAAACTGAGAACGATGATTGCAGTTGATCCGGAAATACCACGAACCCATGTAACAAGCTCAAGGCCATTTCCATCAGGGAGATTGATGTCGAGAAATATCAGTTGCGGCTTTATCGTAGCTATCTGTGCTAACGCTTCGCTCTTTGATGCAGCTGCATATATTGAGAAACCAGTACGAAGTTCAAGGGCTCGGCGTATCCCATCGCGTACAACTGCATGGTCGTCGACGATTAAAGTAACGATGGGTTCGCTCATATGATGAGCGCGATACGAGTCCCTTCGATACTTTCGATTGTGATACTTCCTTGAAGATTGTGCACTCTTTCGATAATCCCACTCAGCCCAAAATGTCCCTCTTTCACCTGCGCACCTCCAATCCCGTTATCGCTGATTTCAAGACAGGTGCGATTGTTAACGGGATAGAGGCTGATTGCTACATGGGTAGCCCTAGAGTGTTGCGCGATATTACGTAGGATTTCAGTTGAGATGCTCAGCAATTCATCGGCATGAGTGCTCGAGAGAAGAACGTCTTCCATTGCGAAATCAACGGGAGTGTCAGGTATCTGCACCAGGGCTATCTCGCGAATTCGATCGGTGAGTAAGACTTCCGTAGGAGAGCGAAGGTTGAGAATTTCACTTCGCACCTTTGCAATCAGAGCATCTATTTCAAGGCGCGTGTGGCGTACTTGCGCCCGAGCGAAGGTATCGAGTCCAGGCTCTGCCAATAAGAGGTCGAGTGAGTAACCAATTCCCACCAAATCTTGTGCAATGCCATCATGCAGCTCGCGAGCTATCGCCAGCTTTTCGTATGAAGGAAGTGCCATAGAGCGTTACTTCGTGAAGAGTGCGGTGATTTCGGCTGCGTAATGTTCTGCGATGACGTGACGCTTGAGAGAAAGCTTCGCAGTCATTTCTCCGTTGGCAATTGAAAAATCTTTTGCCAGGATTGTAAATTTACGGATTGATTCAGCTTTAGAGACCGCCTTATTGGCTTCATCGACTGCAGTCTGAATAACTGCATGCAAATCAGGGTCATTGACTAAAGTTTCAATCGTGGCACCTGTTTTATTGTTGGATGCAATCCAACCTTTCAACATGTCCGCATCGATAGTGATGAGGGATGCGATAAATGGTTGATTATCTCCAACGACCATACATTGGCTGACTAGTGGGTGCGCACGAAGACGATCTTCAAGAACCGCAGGTGCCACATTTTTTCCGCCAGCAGTGACAATGAGCTCCTTCTTTCGGCCTGTGATGTAGAGGAATCCCTCATCATCAAGCTTTCCAAGGTCACCTGATCTAAACCATTGTCCATCGAAGACTTCTTGGTTAGCTGCGTCGTTCTGCCAGTAACCGCGCATAACGATTGCTCCCTTGATGAGAACTTCTCCATCGTCGGCAATTTTGATTGATGTACCAGGAATAGGTCGACCAACAGATCCAACGCGCAAATTCTGAGTAACGTTGAGAGTTGCACCCGCAGTAGTTTCTGTGAGGCCATACCCTTCAAGAATCGTGATGCCTGCTCCGCGATAGAAGTGGCCGAGGCGCTTGCCCAGTGGTGCACCACCAGAAATGGCTGCTTCAACAGATCCACCCATTCCAAGTCGAATCTTTGAGTACACAAGTTTGTCGAAGAGCGCATGCTTCAGGGTGAGAAGCGGATTGAAGCCTCGCTTATCTTGAGCTTCGCTGTATGCGATTGCCACTTCGGCAGCTTTACGGAAAATCTTTCCCTTACCGGCACCATCTGCTCGTGCTTCTGCACCGTTATAGATTTTTTCAAATATACGTGGGACGGCGAGCACAAAAGTTGGCTTAAAGGATGCAAGGTCTGGTTGCAGACGACCGACAGGATCGCTGCAATGTGCAAGATGAAGTCCGGCATGTATTGCGCCAATTTGAACCATGCGACCAAAGACGTGAGCTACAGGTAGGAAGAGCAAGGTTGAGCCGCCGGGCTTGAGGAAGAGATCACTTGCAGCCTCTACGACATTTCCACATTCAGCAAGAAAATTACCGTGGGTTAATTGAACGCCCTTGGGTCTGCCAGTTGTGCCAGATGTGTAAATAAGGGTTGCGAGAGTTTCTGGCAGAAGAGAGTTACGGCGTCTTTCAATTTCATCATCAGAAATGCCTGATCCATCTGCGCGCAATTGCGCCAAGACATCTTCAGTCATCACCCAGATACGTCGAGTATGTGCCGGAAGAACCGAGGTGACGGTTTCACGGAGTGCAGGAGTTTCAACAATAAGTCCTACGGCGCCAGAATCATTGAGAATCCAATCAACCTGTTCTGCTGATGAAGTGTCGTAAATTGGAACTACGCACCCACCTGCGTACCAAATTGCAAAGTCTAAAATTGTCCATTCGTATCGAGTGCGCGCCATGATTGCGACTCGATCGCCAATCTGGATTCCGGCGGCAACTAAACCTTTAGCGGTGGCGCGAATTTCTTCCTCAACTTGTCGAGCAGTGAGAGGTTGCCAGCCATCGCCCAGTGGTCGCGACATGGTGATGCGATCTGGTTCAAACCAAGCGCGTTCTGCAATCAAATTGGTGAGATTGCCAGTAGTTGCAGCAGGAATTACAGCGGGATTGGTGACTTCGTTCATATAGGTAACGCTACTGGGAGAGGGTTGCCAAAGGGAAGATTTCTGAGGTCAATTTATTAAAAGAAATATTGGTAGCCTTGCGCCCATGTCAGAGCAGAGCATTTCCACAGTCATTATCGATGCACCCTTAGCCGATGTGGAGGCTGCGCTCTTTGCGATTGATGCGTATCCCGAGTGGCTTACATCCATTAAAAAGGTGGATGTCATCGAACGTGACGCAGAGAACCGAATCACCAAAGCGAAATTAGCGATCGATGCCGGAATGATGAAAGACCGAGTAACTCTTGATTACGACTGGTCAGCTGCCCCATCAACGCTCTCATTCTCTATGGATGAAGCTGATCTTCTTACTCAGATGGATGGCACATACACTCTTAAAGCTATTGATGCTGATTCCACACAAGTCACCTACGAATTAACAGTTGCAGTCTCTCTTCCAGTTCCTGCCATGATGATTACAAAGGCACAGAAACAGACCATCGATGCAGCGCTCAAGGAATTGGCTGAGCGAGTTTCATAAATGGGTTTCACAATCGGTGTCGATGTTGGTGGAACAAAAGTTCTTGGTGGTGTTGTAGATGAATTCGGTGCAGTACTAAAGACTGCACGAAGAGAGACTCCACGTGAAGGTGGTCGCGCGCTCACTCAGGCCATTGCAGATGTCGCACAAGAGTTAATGTCTGAATTCACGATTGATTCGGTCGGGGTTTCTGCTGCTGGTTTCGTTTCATCTGATCGCAAGACAATGCTTGCAACTCCCAATATTGCTGGATGGAATGGCGTTGATTTAGATTCTGACTTAACGGCGTTGATCGGACTTCCAGTTGTCATTGAAAATGATGCGAATGCAGCTGCTTGGGGTGAAGCACGTTTTGGTGCAGGTCGCGGCAAGGACCATATGTTGATGATGACAATTGGTACTGGCATCGGCGGTGGAATTGTCGTTAACGGTGATTTATATCGTGGTGCATTTGGAATAGCAGCAGAGATTGGACATATTCGTGTAGTTCCGGACGGTCATCTCTGTGGATGTGGCGCACGCGGATGTTTTGAACAATATGCATCAGGAAATGCGCTCTTGCGCCATGCTCGTGAAGCTATCGCTGCAAGCCCAGATATTGCGCGCAATCTTCTCTCACGTGGAGATGGAACTATTGATGGTCTTACCGGTAAGGCAATAACAGAGGCTGCCGGTGAAGGTGATGCCGTAGCTCTTGCAGCCTTTAATACAACTGGGCAATGGCTCGGCGCAGGGATCGCTTCCCTCTCCGTGATTCTCGATCCGGAATGCGTTGTTATTGGTGGGGGAGTAATAGATGCTGGCGAAATTTTGCTTGCACCAACTCGCGCAGCGCTAGAGAGATATATGCCCTTTGCTGGCAGACACCCTTACCCAGAAATTATCGCTGCATCGTTGGGGAACGAAGCAGGTCTTGTGGGAGTAGCTGATTTAGCTCGTCTTTAACGTTCGGATGGATAAATCAAACCAATCTGTTTGCGAATCTCATCGAGTGATTTCATGATTGCAACAGTTTCATCAAGAGTAAGCAGCGCAGACTCTTTATCGCCTCGCTGAACCATCTCAGAGAAATAGCGAGCTTGTTCGCGTAATCCGCCACCTTCATAGACCCGTGGATATTCTGTTGTGGTCTCATCATGCATGATTACTCTGATTGATGTTGGTGTATAGAAAACGGAATCAATCTCGATGCGACCGAGCTCGCCTGAAATTGTTGCTGTATTAGAGGTCTTTGCAGAAAGCGTTGTCGAGAGCACTGCTTGTGAACCAGATGCGTAATCAAAGATTGCAGAGGCATGCGAATCAACGCCCTTATCTGTAAATAAGGCTGTTGCAGTAATCTTCTTTGGAATACCAAGAACCATATGCGCAAAAGAGACGGGATAGATTCCAAGATCGAGGAGTGCGCCTCCGCCCAGCTCTGGCTCCCAATGTCGAGGATTTGCGTAATCTGCCAGGCGTTGGCCATGGTCGGCTTCTACGGCGACTATTTTTCCGATGACACCGGATGCGAGAATCTCACGGACCTTATAGATATGTGGAAGGTATCGAGTCCACATTGCCTCCATCAAGGCAACGTTATTTTTGCGCGCAGCATCGACCATAGATTGCGCTTCATGAGCATTGAGTGCGAAAGGCTTTTCACAGAGCACAGGCTTTCCAGCGTTGAGAGCAAGAATCGTATTGGCAGCATGAAAGGTATGTGGAGTAGAGACATAAATTGCATCAATGTTGGGATCGTTGACAAGTTCTTCGTAACTTCCATAGGCACGACATCCAGGAAATTCGATAGCCCAATCTTGCGCAGATTGCTTACTGCGCGAGCCCACGGCTGCTACTACATGATTGTTGAGATAAGAGAGATCGCGAGCAAATGCAGTAGCAATTCCTCCGGTACTCAAAATTCCCCAACGAAATTCTAAACCTGTGTAGTTCTCGGTCATAGTGCAGCTCCATCTTCTGGGTTTTCATTGAGTCTATTGTTCTTCCATCGAATTACCGATTTTTTTGCCTCGCGATATTGTTCTTTGAGACTCTTCTTTGGGGGAACTGGCGGAATGAATTTATTTGTATCGTGAAAAGAATCTAATTCATCAAGATATGTTGTCGGTGCGGATTCATCGAGTGAGAGCCCCTCGACCATCGATTCGAATTCTGCGTTGACGAGTTCATCATCGAAGTCACCGCCCTGATCACGCTTGCTCATGGTTTATGTTCGCACATAGGGAGCAATTCACGCTAAATTAGGGCTATGAATAATCTGCCCTATGGCACCTTGCGGGCATTTCTGACACCGTTCTTAATGCTGCTCTTCCGCCCAAAGGTCAAAGGGTTACGAAACGTTCCTGCATCTGGGCCGCTTATTCTCGCCTCAAACCATCTTTCATTTAGCGATTCAATCTTTATGCCACTTGTTGTTCCTCGCAAAGTTACATTTCTTGCAAAGAGCGAGTACTTCACATCTCCTGGGCCTAAAGGATTTATTAAGAAATTGACCTTTATCGCCCTCGGTCAAGTTCCAGTAGATCGCTCTGGAGGTCGCCGAAGCGAAGCTGCACTCATTACTGGGCTTGAAGTACTTGCAGGGGGAAATTCATTAGGAATATATCCAGAAGGAACAAGATCTCCCGACGGTCGCCTCTATAAAGGTCGCACAGGAATTGCACGTCTTGCCATTGAATCAGGGGCACCCGTCATTCCTATTGCGATGTTTAATACAGATAAAATTCAACCAACAGGGACAGTTATTCCTAAGATTATGCGCGTTGGAATTACTTTTGGCGAGCCTATGTACTTCGAAGGTGACTCAACAGATCTGCTTTACTTGCGTGAAGTTACCGATCAAATTATGAAACGTATCCAACAGCTATCCGGTCAAGAATATGTCGATACCTATGCGGTCAAAGCGAAGAAGTCTGGAATTAACGTTGAAAATAATGAGGAAGATTAATCAATCTCAAGTTCAACGCGCTTAGCAAGATAAGTACATGTATTGCATTCGGCGCCAGGTGCCGGCATTCCGCCTTCGATTGTGGTGATCAACTCTTCTAGAAGCGTTAAGAAGGTCTCCTTATCGCGTTCGACAGCAACATAGCGCTGGTTGACTCCAAAACCGTGGGTGTTAGATGCAAGTTCACTGGGGGCAGTTTGCGTGACGCCTGCTAATTTCCAAATAAGAAGTCCCATTGATGAGACTGGGAATGGCTTCCCTTTATCTGGATTTTCAAGTGCGTACGCATATGCCTCGAGCTGTGGTGCATAGAAAGGGCCGTTATCGCGCTCAGAATCGGAGACTTTACAATCTACTATTCCTACGGTTCCATCTTCGTAATGGCCAAGTAGATCGTAGATTCCAAGAATCTTCCATCGCGTTTCAAAACCATTGATTGAGATTGGAGCGCTCTTTACCCATTGTCCCCATTGCTTCACAACTCCAGCTTTGAGCGATGGATCAAGTGCCTGCATAGGCGCTCGGCGAAAATGCTCTTCTTGAGAATCTGCCAAAGGTTTGACCAATGGAAACTCTTTCTTCATATCAAATTTAAACCAATACTTAAGCCAGAGACATCTCTTGCATGTAGAAAGTCCGAAGGTCAGATCGGATGGCGCAATAGTGTCGCGTGCTGGGACTTCAGGTTTATGCATAGTTCATTCTCTCGCTAACCAGTGACAACTGCTGAAATAAGAACTGCGACACCAAGCAAAATCATGATGGTGCCGCCTGTTCCACGAAGTCTTTCAAGGCGACTGTTATCAGTTGCAAGCCATGCTCTGGCAGTTCCAGCAAGCAGCCCCCAAGAACCATCAGAGATGAAAGCTAAGACACAGAAGACAAGTCCCAGGAAGATCAGCTGCATAGTGACATGTCCACCCTTGATATCAACAAATTGCGGAAGGACGGCTGCAAAGAAGACAATCGCTTTTGGATTTAATACTCCAACCCAAAACCCGTCACGAATGGATTGACGTGCAGTGGGCGCAACAGGACCTTGATTTGTCATATCGGCAGCATGCACCGCACGTTTGCGGACTGCATCAACGCCGAGGTACATCAGATAGAGACCGCCAAGCCATTGCACTGCGATGTAGGCGATATGCCATTTCTGCAGAATCGGACCCACGCCAGTTGCAACCAAAGTCGAGAGAACAAATGAACCAGTGACATTTCCTGCCACAGTCAGAACGGCAATTTTTCGACCCCACGCGACCGCTCGGGCGATCACGAAGAGCACGCTAGGACCTGGAGCGATAATGATGATGATCGCCGCCACGAGGTACTCAGGCAGGCGGGTCGGGATAACTCCGGTCAACATAGGGCAACGCTAACCGCTGGGCGCGTCGATTTGCGCCAGGGGAGCTATATCGGCTTAACTATGCACTCGATATATCGAATAGATATAACCATTCGAAATAGCCACCAGGGGAGGTCTCAATGCGCTCTCGCGCCGATTCACTTGAGTTCGCTCTCCTTGGCCTGCTCTCGCAGAGCCCACTCCATGGCTACGAACTTCGCAAGCGCATGGTCGCCATCTTTGGCCCATTCCGCGCACTCTCATTCTCAGTTCTCTATCCGCAACTTCGCCGCATGGTGGCTGCTGGATCAATTGAATCTAAAGAGGTCGATGTGACATCTCGTCGCACGCGCATCGTGTATTCAATCACCGCACAAGGTGCAAAGCGTTTTGAAGAGCTGACTGAAACAGTGACACCAGAATCTTGGTCTGATGAGGGCTTTGAAGTCCACTTTGCGCTCTTTAGCCCAACACCGAAGAAGAACCGCGTGAGAATTCTTGAAGGGCGCTTGCGCCGTCTTCAAGAGAAGGCCGAACTACTGCGTACGGACCTTGAAGGATCGACAGCAGGGCTCGATAAATATCTTGAGGAGTGGCGCCGCTACTCACTCGATTCGCTTGAGCGAGAAATCGCTTGGCTTGAAAGCATGATCAAAACCGAAGGGAAGACAAAGTGAATATCACTACTGGAAAAGGCGACATTCGTGTTGCAATCGTTGGAGTAGGAAACTGCGCTAACTCGTTAGTACAAGGCGTCACCTATTACAAGGATGCAGCGCGAGATCAGGAGATTCCAGGTCTTATGCACGCTGTAGTCGGCGATTACCACATCAACAACGTCAAGTTTGTTGCTGCCTTCGATGTTGATGCAAAGAAGGTCGGTCTCGATCTTGCAGATGCAATGTGGGCATCTGAGAACAACACAATTAAGTTCTCTGACGTCGCAAAGACAGGTGTCACCGTTCAGCGCGGCACCACACTCGATGGCCTTGGAAAGTACTACAAGGAGACAATTACTGAATCAACTGCGGCACCAGTCGACATGGTTGCAGTCCTTAAGGAAGAGCAAGTTGATGTTTTGATTTGCTACCTGCCTGTTGGTTCTGAAGAAGCTGCTAAGTTCTATGCACAGTGTGCAATTGATGCAGGATGTGCTTTCGTTAACGCGCTTCCAGTATTTATCGCATCTGACCCAGTATGGGAGAAGAAGTTCAAGGATGCGGGTCTTCCGATTGTCGGAGACGACATCAAGAGCCAGGTTGGCGCGACAATTACTCACCGCATCATGGCGAAGTTGTTCCAGGACCGCGGCGTACACCTAGACCGCACCTACCAGCTCAACGTCGGTGGAAATATGGACTTTAAAAATATGCTCGAGCGTGATCGCCTCGAATCAAAGAAGATCTCAAAGACAAATTCTGTGACATCACAGCTCGAACATGATTTGGGCGCAAAGAATGTTCACATCGGTCCTTCTGATTACATTCCATGGCTCGATGATCGCAAGTGGGCATATGTTCGCCTCGAGGGTCGCGCATTTGGTGACGTTCCTTTGAACCTTGAATACAAGCTTGAAGTATGGGATTCACCCAACTCAGCAGGTGTCATCATCGATGCGCTTCGTTGCGCAAAGATTGGCTTGGATCGCAAGATCGGGGGAGCGTTGCTCTCACCATCTTCATACTTCATGAAGACTCCACCTGTTCAGTACACAGATGAACAGGCTCATAACAAGGTGGAAGATTTCATCTCTGGAAAGCTTGATCGCTAATAATTTTTGATTGAGTGAACCCCCGCCCGTGAAAATCGGTGTCGGGGGTTTGCCTTTGTTCACTCACCCTTTAAGATGCCCGAATGACGGAAATCACCACATCCACGATAGGTCAAACTCTTGTAGTTCGCCTCAATCGTCCTGAAAAGATGAATGCGATTTCTCGCGATATGTATGCCGGGTTGGCTGCACGCCTCAACGAAGCAGCCGAGGATGAGTCAATCCGTTGTGTCGTAATTACCAGCGAGGGTGAACATTTCACAGCGGGAAACGATATTCGTGACTTTATGTCCAATCCACCAACTGAGCAAGATTCTTCCGTCGCGAAATTTCTTGGTTCACTTCTCGAATTTCCAAAGCCGCTGCTGGCCGCAGTAAAAGGAAATGCCATTGGAGTTGGAACAACGATGTTGCTCCACTGCGATGTTGTGGTGGCAGCACCTACTGCAAACTTCTCAATGCCTTTTACTTCACTCGGATTAGTTCCTGAAGCAGGATCTACGAAACTCTTTCCTGAACTTGTCGGATATCAAAGAGCGGCAAAGATTTTCATGACTGGTGAATCCTTCGGCGCAGAAGCAGCGCTGGAGATGGGTTTGATTGCCACTATTGATTCTGAGGCTGAGCGCATCGCACTGGAGATAGCTGAACAGATTGCTCAACAACCCCCCAAGGCAATTATGAATACCAAAGCACTAATGAAGGCAAATAAGCATGATGCAGTTGCGCATGTTATGCGTGCAGAGTTTCAACTCTTTGCTTTAGCGCTCCAATCCGAAGAGGCAGCTGATGCCTTTATGAAATTCATGGCAAAGAAGGGAAAGTAGATGTCACTTCAAGGAAAGCGCATTTTTATCACCGGAGGCTCACGCGGTATCGGCTTAGCGATCGCACTTCGTGCCGCGCAAGATGGAGCGCTAGTAGCTATTGCCG
>Ga0304728_1001827_pt1 | contig 14390 bp, 14 predicted proteins | sample C_130625_MF_Meta_FD_190476 | JGI IMG/M metagenome (GOLD analysis project Ga0304728, IMG submission 190476) | Freshwater microbial communities from Lake Croche, Canada to study carbon cycling - C_130625_MF_MetaG (v2) (version 2) | ecosystem: Environmental > Aquatic > Freshwater > Lake | place... | reverse complement strand
GCCAGTTTTGAAAAAACCATCGCTGGTAAAACTTTGCGCGTCCAGATCAGGGCGTTTGTAATAGCCAATCATTTGGCCGGGGGACTTGATCAGGATTTCGCCTTCTGGGCTGATGCGAACTTGGACACCGGGGTAAGGAGGGCCTACTGTTCCAGGGTCATTTTTATCTTTGGTCTGGCTGTGTGAGTATGCAAAATCTTCGGTCATGGCATAACCTTCGACCAAATTTAAACCGAGTTTGCGGTACCAGCGTATCAAGTCTGCGGGCAAAGGGGCAGAACCACTGCCCGCCAACTGCACGTGATCAAGCCCTAAACCGGCCAGCACTTTCTTTCTCACCACACCACCAAGTACCGGAATGCTGAGCAGCAAGTTCAATTTTTTCGCTGGCATTTTGGCAAACACACCTTGTTGAAATTTCAACCACAGGCGCGGTACTGAAATAAAAATCGTTGGCCGTGCTCTTTGTAAATCTTGAACAAAGGTATCAAGCGATTCAGCAAAAAAGAATTGCATTTGCCCATGCATCAGGCCAGCGGCCTCGACAAAAGCACGTTCAAACACATGTGCCAATGGCAGATAAGACAACATGCGGTGTTTTTGATGGCCGCCCAAGGAGTCGTCCATTTGTTTGATGATGCCAGTGGCGGCGGCAGAGATGCGTTCAAATGAATGCATAGCGCCTTTGGGTTGTCCGGTAGAGCCCGAGGTATAAATGATCATGGCAAGGTCGGTGGGTTCACGCGCAGCATCTCCGGTCAGTGGTTGCGTGCGGGCAATGATGTCGTCCCATTTGTCGTAGCTGTTGGCAGGCGCCAAAGGAAAAGCGATGCGTGGCAAATGCGCAGGTACACCGGGCTCTTGTTTGTGCCATTCATCAAGCTTGCCGACAAACAGCAAACTGGCCTCAGAATGCTCGAGTACAAATTTCACCGTTTCTGCTTGCTCGGTGGGGAAGATAGCCACTGTGGTGTAGCCAGCCATCCAGATGGCAAGTTCTGCCATGAAAAAATGCGCACAATTTTTTGACAAGATGGCGATGCGGGCAGCGCGGGGCAATCCCATGGTTTGCAAATGGGCGGCCATGCGCCTGGCTTGATCCATGGTCTGTGCCCATGTGTAATCTGTGACTTGGCCGTGACCTAGTGGTTGCGTCAAAAATATCTCTTGCGCATGGTTTTTTTCATGTTCAAAGATACGGTCAAGAATCAGTGCGGGTGTCGTAGTCATGGTCTTGTCTCTTTCGATGTTTTATGGTCTTTACGTTTTTTTTGTGACATCCTGTTGTTATTTTTGAAATGATACGCACTAAAGACGGCTTATTGAATTTTTTTTCATGTACCCGCGTACTTATCTGCCCTGTGTTTATGATCAGCCCATCAGAGAACACTTTGCAGGAGAACCCCCTATGCGCCCCATTCACCACTTCTTCATCATGGGCATGCTTTGCGTCTGCCCCCAAGTGTTTGCCGGTACTTACCCGTTGGGCAGCATGACTTGCGACGACATCGGTCGATTTGCCTCTGAAGCCATGCAGTGGAGGGAAAGCGGCTTGCCTCCCAAAGAAGCCAGACAGCGTTTGGATCAACTCAAACCAGAAATTTCTGTTGAGAAAAAAAATATGCTGACTGTCTTGTCGTTGGTTTATGGCGGTTATGGTGACAGTTGGACCATAGAAAGTGCTGGACATGCCATGCAAAAAGATTGCGAAACAGACAGATGAACTTCAGGCTCAAATCAAATAGCGACGTACTTACTTCTTGGGAATAATGGCCGGCTTATTTAATAACCCCATGAAAATGCACAACATCCGTCACCGGCTAAAATGGTCTTTACCAAATTTTCTTATCAGAGAATTTTTATATCTGTTTATTTTTGGAGTTCTGCGATGAAACGCACTTTGATACTGACGTTGCTTACCTTCTCCACCATGGCGCATGCGGAATGGACGCTCTTGATGAAGAGTCCCGAATTCGGTGAAAACTACTATGTGGATTTACAGTCCATCACCGATGTCGAGGGTGCGAAACAAATCACTACGTTACAAGATTTCCCTGACAGCAAAAAAGAAGCCTGTAAAGGTGACGGTTGTGCGTTTGTCACCAGCTCACGTATTTCTGTTCGTCATATTGAATGCAATGCGGGTCGCCAGCGTCAAATTCAGTTCACCGACTACGACGGACAAATGGGTAGTGGTCAGGTGACCCAAGCCGCATCAGGCGGACCCAAAAAACGCTATTTCCACTGGTACTCTCCCTCGACAGGCTCGTTCTTTGAGGCCTTGATTAAAAAAGTCTGTACTCCTTAATCAGACCGCCTTGGGGTGCTGCAACACTCAAGGGCTCGAAACCAAGCGATAAACCTTGCCTGTGTTGCCAAACGGTCCCATGCCTTCGTGGGTCAGCACATATATCTCTCCGCTGCGATCTTCTGCAAGGCTGATGATGCGGCTATCAAGTTGAATCAATTTTTCCAATGCCCATAGTTTGTCTTTGGGTGTATTGGGTGTCGCCACAAACAGTTGTCCCGAAGCCTGCTTGAACGATGCACTCCAATCGGCGATCAACAGCTTGCCTTGTAATTTGGGTAGTTGTTTCCCACGGTAAATCCGCACACCCGTTAATGCCGTACCCACGCCTTGGGTGTTGAGTTGCGATGAATCAGGGTGATTCACTTGCATATTGGCATATTCCACCACCGGAAGTTCAAGCGTTTCACCGTCAACACCTTGTCGCACACATTGGACAGGCGGCTTACGCGGCATCAAACGGTCTACGCAATGTGAACCCTCAATCAGCGGCCAACCAAAATTACCAGGACGGCGAACCCTGTAGGCGGCCTCCCACAGCGTTTCTGCAATGGCTGTCACATACAAGTCGCCATTACCGTTGCTGTCAAAAGAGATGCGATAAGGGTTGCGAAAACCCCAGGCCCAGATTTCGGGTCGACCTTGGGTGATGTTGAAAGGATTGCCTTTGGGAATGGCATAGGAAGGAAAACCATGGTCAATATCTATGCGCAATATCTTGCCGTACAAACTTTGTTTGTCTTGCGCCATTTTGTCCCAGTGAAGAGCTTCTGCGGGCACATTGAACGCTTCCCAAATCACAGATTTGCCAATACCGTGTGAGGCTCCGCTGTCACCCAAGCCAATGAATAACATGCCATCTGGACCGAAAGCCAGAGCGCCACCATTGTGTTTTCGGCTGGGCCAATCCAAAGCAATCAGTATTCTTTCCGTGTTCAAGTCAACGGTTGTGACGCTGCCGGGTTTGGTGGTGAACTCTGCAACATGCCGTGTGTAGTTCCAGTTTTGTGGTGCAGATGCACGCAGAGGTGCAGAGTAGCTGACAAAGAAACGACCATTTTTAGAAAATTGCGGATGCAGGGCAAAGCCCAGCAAACCTCGTTCTTCAAAATCATTGGCAATGGGCAGCATGCGACTGCGTAAATCAAGAAATGGCTCGGCCTGTATTTGTCCGTCAGACAACATCACTTTAACAAGTCCGTCTTGTTGAACGATCAGCATACGGCCCGACCCGTCAGGTAATTCTTCCAGATGAATCGGAGCAGTCAATTCGCTGGCCAGTAATTTCAATGCGAAATTTTCTGCATGGGCGACGTGGGTGAACACCAAAGCGGACATTGCCGTCAAGATCACGATCCATTTGGAATAAAAGTTGGAGTAGTTCATAAGTATTTCAGTGAGTGAATCTGTAGAGAGATGAAAAGTCAGTTTGTAGAGAAAAACAATAGGTAGCAGAAGTTGAGTTGTGTCTGGCAGGAGTTGAAGTCCTAAAATGGACTTTAGGGAGTAAGAACTGGTACAACATGAAAACACTAAAAATCAAGCATGTGATTTTACTAACTTTATGGGTTGCGATGGTGGTGTCTGCTTACACGCAAAAAAGCTTACTCATGGCTGCGTTAGAGACCAATCCGTATCAGGGTTCTGCTGAATCAGTGGCCAGGGGTCAAGCCCTGTGGTCGGCGCATTGTCAAGTCTGTCATGGCCCGGATGGTGAGGGAAACGGACCAGCCAGTGCACAACTCAGCGTCAAGCCCAAGGATCTGACAATGATTGCATTAGCGCCTGTTTTTCCAGACGGGATTGTGGCTTTTCGAATATCGAATGGAAAAAACACTATGCCTGCTTGGAAACAAGCATTTACCCCCGAAGAAATATGGGATCTTGTGAGTTACATCCGATCCAAATCCAAGAAAACTGCTAAAACATGAATATGTGGGTTGAGAATGCGCAAGTCAATCCTGTCAAAATTTAACTATGAATAGATTGACCATGAAAAAAATTCTTATTGCTGCCTCTGTCGCGTTGACAATAGCAGTACCTGTACAAGCTGCTGAAACTGACAACAGCGAGCGTATTTTTCAAGCTACTTTTGGTGTTATCACGGCTTTTGGTTTGAAAAAACAACTCGATGCAGACCCTAACTGTCAAGGGCAGTCATTTGCTGATTTCGATTTGAATACTTTTTTGGATGCCATCCCTAAGGACTTCTTAACGCGTCCAGGCCAGCGCGAAGGCATCACCAAGCAGTTTGTTGATTATTTCCAAAAGCTTGATCAAATCGAATTTCCCTCAGGTAAAAAAATCGATGTCACTTACCAAGACATGAAAAAGTCCCCAGCGGTAGTGGAATATCAACAAAAAGAAAGTGCTGACAAGGCCGCTTATTGTAAAAAAATATTTGAAATTTCTGGCGACATTTACCAAAAGCAGATTGAGAGTATCAAGCAATTGGTAGTTAAAAAATAAATCAACGCTTTACCTTCGGCTGAGTGTGATGGCCTTTTCCGGGCAAGCGGCGACACACAAGCCACAGGCCAAGCAGGCATCGATATTTGGCGTGTAGGCGACTTTCATACCATGCACGCGTATTTTTAATTTTTGCAAAAACCCTAGCGGTTGAAAATCAGCATCTTCAATTCGCCGCACCTCAAATACAGATTCAGGGCAGACGCTAACGCAATCGCCCTTGGCTTCGCATTTGCCTAGGTTGACCACGGGGCCAAAAAGCCCAGGGGCTTGTTTACAGTCTTTGGATTCTGGGGCAGTTGGATGCATGGGTGAAGCTGTGATTGAGACAGAGGAGGCGTCGGTTGGTCAATATGATCAGATGTACGAAGCGCTTGCAAAACCTGACCAAGGTAAAGCAACAGGGTCTATGGTCCAGTTTTTACTTTTCACTGCAGCCACGACTTGCGCATCGCAAAGTTCAGGGTGGCTCAAGCAGACTTTGGCGATGACTTGCATCTCAGCCTCTCTGGCCTTACCAGCCAAGGCTTGCAAAATGACGTCTATCCCTTCAGCGTTGGCATAAGGTACTGCGCACCGCCAGATTTCTGGCGCAATAAACCTGTCCGCAGCCCATCTTTCTTGCACCAATTTGATCAGCACAATCGATAAATCGAGGTTGTAGCGTTGATCCACACCTTGGATTTGCCAAATGGACGAATCTAGAAAAAATGCTTTCACAACCATCTGGTTCCAAGCGGCTTCGTCGAAAAACTCCATGGGATAGGGATTGCGATGCGCCATTGCTTCGTAAACCGGACGCATGGTGGAGCGGATCGCTTCGCGGGCTTTGGGTTCGAGGGCTTGTGGATGCGGAAACAAGGCAAATCCGCGGAAGATGGCTACCAGCTCGTTAATTTCTGAGGTGTCTACCAGCAAGGAAACTTGGTGGGCAAAACTGGCGTCGTCGGCTTGATGAAAGGCCAAGGTAAAACAAATGCGCGCCGTCTGGTCAATGCTCCAATCGGTGGGGTCAAGTCCTTGGCGAAGTTGTGAAGCCGCATGAAGTTCAATATCAGTCGGCTGTAAGTCAGCTTTACCTAGCTTGCGTGGCGTTAAGCCCAATGCCTTGAACCAACGCGCTTGCTCGGGTTGGGATTGCAGGGTGCGCAGTTCAGTATCAAACCAGTTAAAAGGTTCTGGCGTCAGCCTTTTTTTCAGCCATCCGCTCAACAGCGAAATGGCTTGAGGAATCGCTTCAGTTGCTAGATGATGGTGTTTGGGATACATGGCGAACCTTCAGGTGCCCGGGATGAATTTTTGAAATAAGCGACATGTCAGGTAAGCCACTATACAGGCGGCAACCCAAGGCCAGGGCGCGCCACTAAGGGCTACAGCAGCAGCATCCAGCAATGCGCAGGCTGCAATCAATTGCGCCACCGCACGTGGCACATCTCCTCCTTGACGTCGCAGTGCCAGTAAACGTACAGCGTAGATGTCAGCCACAGCCAAGAGCAGTAAGGTCACGATAGCCATGGGTGAGAGGCTGAAATTGGTGATAAAAATGACCAACGGAGCAGTAAGAATAGCAAGCGGCCATAAACGGTCAATGCGGTCCAGACTTTCTTGCTTGGCGGCATAGGTAAGTCCGGCAATATGGGTGAACACGGCCAGCATGCCCCACATCAACGCGACAGGTGTGTTGTCTGAAAAAGACCAGGCTGCGAGCACGTAGACCAACGCCCGGCAACTGCCCATGATGACCGGCGAAATCACATTGCCTTTGTGCCAAGCGTTGTAAAGAAGAATGGTCAAGCTCAATCCGACACCGGCTTGAACCGCCAGTGCGCCGTAGGGCGCAACAATGAATATACCAACCATCAACATGGCGCAACCCATGGCTGAAACGGTCTTGGCAGATACCTGACCGGAAGGAATAGGACGGCCAGGTCGTTCACGCGCATCGATGTCCGCATCAAACGCATCGTTCAAATACATGCCACCTGTATAGAACAACGTGATGGCCAGCATGATCCATAGCAACTGGCAAAGTTCGGCATTGACGCCTGCCAGAAAAGCACCAGCCAAAACATTGGTCCAGACCGTAGGCAGGTTGGATACTCTGCCTATTTTTAGCATCATGGCCAGTCGTGCGATCGGGTGAAGTGCTTGTGTCATGACATCAATGCCTGTTTAACGAACAACAATTCACGGGCGATAGCCTGTGCCTTGGTATCGGTTTTAAGAGATGCTGGTAACACATCCCACGTGTAGGTTTCAACCTCTAAATGAGAGGAGAAACCTTCGAGTTTGCAAGCCTCAAGGGTTTGCATCAATTGGGCTTGCGTGGTGGAGATGTCGCCAACATGTTCAAGAAAAACTGGCACATGGCAATGCACGCGCCACTCTCCATTGGCTTGACCCGCATCGAATGCGGCTACCGCTTGCGGCAAATCGAGAAATCGTTGCAAGCCTAGCGGCTGTTGCACCACCACTTGGTGCAGGTAAACCGCATCGTCAAACATATTGACAGTTGACAGCAGGGCTTGGCTCATTTGAGGGATACGAACCGCACTGGAGAGTTGTATTTTGGGTATACAAATCAAGGCTTCGCGCAATTGCCGCATCGCCTGCTGGGGGTTCTCAAACTCAACTGCGCTATGGCACACATCAAAACAAACGCCGAGGTGCTGTTGCAGTGCCTGCATGGCTTGTGCATCGGTACAACTGAGCATGGCAGCCAACTGAGAGACAGCCGGCTGACTTCGCACATGGTTGAGGATGAAATCAGCTGCCTCTTGCGTGGTTTCAAGATAGCAAGCAGGTTCGGGCTCCAAGGCCAGGGCGATGAATTTTCCGCTGCGTTGATGCACCGCAACCATGTGCGCTACTGATTGCAACAAATGATCAAGAATGCGCGACATGGCGTCAGGCGTGTCAACTGCATCACGAAAGCCAACGGGCACAGTAGAAATACTGCCACTCACGCCCTCAGGCAGTAAGTCCGCAAGAATATCTGTGCAAACGATGGTGTAGCGCAGCCGTTCAGCGGTAGACCAGTCAGGCAAATACACATCCTGCTTGACCTTGACGCCATGAAAGGTACCGTAGGGAAAGGCATTCAAGGTAAATACATAGGCGTTGAGTTCTTTTAATTGGCGCTTGAAAGCAGCTATTTCATCGGCTTGCAGCAAGCTGTCAGCGGCCTGTGCAGACAGCCGCAAACCAATACCCATGGGCGCTCCCTCAGCGAGGGCATCGCGAATAGTGGGCACAAAAATATTCAGACTGTCACGAACATCAGACCAACTCTCACCTGCATGTATGTTGGTGCAATAGGAAAGATGCGGTTGAGCTTTCAGTCTGTGCAGTTGCATTGAATTACTTGCGTTGTTTCAACCAGGCTATGGATTCGGTGACCCAGGTGTCATTGATTTCGTGCACTTCAATGCCTTTACCGATGGCGCTGAGTAAGGTGATGGTGAGTTCGCCGCCGAGATGCTCTCTGAATTCAGTGAGACCTTGAAGGACAGCCAAGCGGCCATTGGCGTGGCGGGTCTCGAGTTGATCATTCCAAAGCTTAAAGCCAAGCGTCAATAGCAATTGGTGTACGCGTAAATCTTCACCGGTGGGCAGTAACCCAGCCAACACAGAGTAATGGGCGTCTAGCGCAACGCCGATCGCAACCGCTTCTCCATGGCTGAGTTCTTGTTGTTGCGTCATGCGTTCGAGTTTGTGCGCAACCCAGTGACCATAGTCGAGCGGACGGGCTGATCCTGATTCGAAAGGGTCTCCCCCGTTGGCAATCTGGTTCATGTGAATTTGTGCCGATCGCTTGATCAAGTAGGACATGGGCACGGTTTCAAAACGCGCTAATGCCAACGCGTTGCTTTCCAGCCAAAGAAAAAAATCGCGGTCGCGGATCAACGACACCTTGACAGCCTCAGACATGCCGCAGCGTTTTTCACGTGCAGGCAAAGAGTCGATGAAAACACCGTCATTGATCACCGCCCATGGCGGTGCAAAAGTGCCGACCAGATTTTTTAAACCCAGCCAGTTGACGGCATTCTTCACGCCCACACCGCTGTCGTCTTGTCCAAGTACTGTGGTGGGGAAACGGATGTGTCGAACTCCGCGGTGAAAGATGGCTGCCGCATAACCGACTGCATCCATGATGGCGCCGCCGCCAATGGCGATGGCATAGGAGTGGCGATCAATGGCTTTGTCTGACAGTATTTTCAACAGTGAAGAAATGAAGTCAGGATCGTTTTTGCATTCCTCGCCGCCTTTTAAAACCACGATGTCACCCACCAAATCAATGGACTCACCGTGCGCCGCAAAATAAGCTTGAATTTGCCCAGCGAGATGCGGCAAGGCTTGAACCACGCCACCATCGACAAAGACCGCCACACGATGACGTTTGCCGGGTTCGCGGCGACGCAGAACATCGAGCAAATGCAGATTGACAGGATCGAATGCGTGGCGGGTAAAGACTACCGGGTAGTCGTATTCCACGGCAAAGCGCTGCACTTGAACGCTGTCGACGATGGTGCGCGTATCGTTGTTTTGATTCAGCGCCGTGTCGGCAGTTTTTCTCTGCTTGTTGGGGTAGTGATAAACGTTGTTCATATTTGTTTAAATTCGAAAAATCAAAAACGGTTCATGCTGCTGAATGCTCAACACCAAAGATGTGTTGAAGTGCCATGTGCTTGATGTCAGTGGCAGACACCTGCTCAGGCAACAAAGAAGGTGTGTCTGTCATTACCAACGGACCGTCTAGCGGGTTGTCGGTAGGCCTGCCGTGCGAGCCCTTGACCAGCGTGGCGTCTAGCGGAATGACATCGAGCAGCATACGAAAACCAAGTATCTTTTTCAGTAATTTCCACACGATTTTGAGCTTGGGAAACGCCAGTGTGGGATCGAGAAACAGTTCGACTGGGTCATAGCCTGCTTTGCGGTGTATTTCTACGGTTCTGGCGAAATCGGGCGCCAGTGCATCGTCGAGCCAAAAGTAATAGGTAAACCAAGAGTGCGCATCTGACATGACCACCAGTTCGCCGCTGCGCTCATGGTTGATGTGATGCGCTACTTGTTCGGCTTTGTCCCATACCGATTCCACACCCGCAATACCTTGCAGCAAGTGTTTCACCTGAGGGATCAATGCAGGGTTGCGAACGTACACATGGGCGATCTGGTGATCAGCCACAGCAAACACGGCGGAGGTGGTGGGGTCGAGCATTTCGTGACCATCTTCCATCCTGATTTGCAGCCAGCCTTCGCGGCGGAAGTGGCGGTTCAGGTGGATGGGGCGGTCAACCTGGGTGATGCCGTATTCGGAAAGCACCATGACTTTGCGCCCGTGCTTTTGTGCGAAATCGATCAAATCCCCAGCTACTTCATCTATTTCCTGTAACGACTTGGCCACCGCCGGATGTGATTCATCTGGGCCAAAGCGTTGTAAATCGTAGTCCAGATGCGGTAGGTAAACCAGCGTCAATGTCGGGTCAAAATCGGTGATGGCCAACTCAGAAGCCTTGGCTATCCAGCGAGAAGATGAAATATGGGTGTTGGGGCCCCAAAAGTTGAACAAAGGGAATTTGCCCAAACGGCTGCTGAGTTTTTCTCGCCAATCCGTAGGTACCGTGAAACAGTCAGGCAGTTTGCGGCCATCGGCTTTGTAAATCGGTCGCGGGGTGGCGCCAAAGTCATGGTCAGACGCCATGTTGTACCACCAGAACATGTTGGCGCACGTGAATTGCGGGTCGCGCGATTTGCCTGCTTCCCAGATTTTTTCACCATGAACCAAGCGATTGGATTGTCGCCAGAACCAAATTTCATAAAGGTCGCGAAACAACCAGCCATTGGCTACCACCCCTGTTTCGCTCGGGGGCAAGCCGGTCATGAAACTGGCTTGTGCGGTGCAAGTGACCGCAGGTAAGGTGGTGGTGAGCGGTCGCATGCCGCCTTGTTTGGCAAATGCAGACAAGCGTGGGGTTAATGGCCCGAGATGTCGCGGGGTCAGGCCCACCACATTCAAAACAATCAATGGCTGCATGAGAAAACGTGTATCTTGAAGGAGTTAGCGGATCACGTTGGCATCAACGGTACGGGTAAGGACTTTAGGCTCTTGTCCACGCAACACAGAATTGCCTTCGTAAAGAGTTCGTTGGTCAATGGCTTGCGGTTGTAGCCAGTGCTCTTCGCGCATTTCGCCGTTGAGTCCATAAATAGCCAAGGCATTTTTATAAACCACTTGGTGGATGGTGTCTGCAGAAATCCCGCGGTCTGCCATCAGTCGAGCAGTCTTGGGAACGGCAAGCGGGTCAGACACACCCCAATCGCAAGAAGAGTCAACGATCACTCGCTCTGAGCCGTATTGCTGAACCAAGGCCGCCAAGCGCTCGTTGCCCATTTTGGTGGAGGGGTAAATAGTGAACGCACACCAATAACCACGGTCAAGTACCTCGCGAACGGTTTCTTCGTTGTTGTGGTCAATCACGCAACGCGCAGGGTCAAAGCCGTGCTCTTCCAATACATCCATGGTGCGTTGTGTGCCACGGGTTTTATCGCGATGCGGTGTGTGGATCATGATGGGTAAATCGAACTCTTTAGCGAGTTCAATTTGTGCACGAAACACTTTGTCTTCTTGCGGCGTTTGTTCGTCATAGCCGATTTCACCCACAGCGACAACGCCTTCTTTGGTCAAGTATCGCGGCAGCACAGCAAGCACTTCCTCAGACAAAGCAACATTGTTGGCTTCCTTGGGATTCATGCCAATGGTGCAGTAGTGACGTATGCCAAATTGACCAGCGCGGAAACGCTCAAAACCGGTAATGGTGGAGAAATAGTCGATAAAGGTGCCTACATTGGTCCGCATTTGGCCTAACCAAAATGCCGGCTCAATGACAGCCACAATACCGGCTTGGGCCATGGCTTCGTAATCGTCAGTGGTGCGCGCCGTCATGTGGGCATGCGGGTCTATCATCATGCCCAACCCGCCAGTGGGGATGGCGCGGAAATCTTTTTTGTGCAACGCCAAGCGCTCAGCGTCATCCATGATTTTTTGCAACATGCTCGGTGTGAAGCTTCCCCCACAGCAAGGGCATGAGACAGATTTGCCACTGAACATTTCTTCAACAGATGCAGTGTGTGAATCTTGATCTGATGGGGTGACTGGTTTATGCGTTGTCATTTCAAATCTTCTTCAAGAGCCATTTAAGCGAGATACCTAGGCTCTTTAAATCAAAAGAAAATGATAGCACTTATGAGCCCAATGCATCATGGGGTCAACCCCTTTGAACTGCTGCGGATTCAGCCAAACTTCGCTCTCAATCCAAGGCTGAAACAAGGGGTTACCACAATCCCCTTTGACAAGTCATATGAAAGCATGCACTTTCGTGAAACCCATAAAAAAACTTTTGGAAAAAACGGTCATTGGGCCTGCTACAAAACAAAAAAACTGTTGCAGGATGCAACAGTTTTTCTAGTAAGGGTCAGGCCTGGTGGTCTCTTCAGGGGGAGAATTCGCCGCTCATGATGTAAGTGACTACGCCAACACGTTGCTTTTCGTTGAAGATGGCTTTCCAAGCTGGCATTTTGCGAAAACCATTGGTAACTCGGTCATACACAAATTCAGGCTGGTAGCTGGAAGGCTTGAGCTTGGGGGCCTTGCCAGGGTAAGCGCTGTTGCCATGGCAGTGTCTGCATTGGCCATCCCAGACGGCTTTGCCTGCCTCGATATTGGCAGGTTCTTGCATGACCGCAGCGGTGAATGCGGGAACAGGTTCATCGGGTGATGCAGGTGTGGGAGAGTTGTCCTCTGACCAAGCGCTTGTCGAGAAACAAGCAAAGGCCAGCAGTGTAGATGCGCACAACATCAAAGGCGTGCGACGCAGAGAAGTTGAGGAAAAGAATGATGGTTTCATGAAAACAGTTTAATACAAAAAAAAACTGCTGCCCGCATAAACAGGCAGCAGTTTGATAGACAAATTACAAAATTATTTCACAACAACTTTGTAGATGGTGTCTTGTGAGCCGTTAGGGCCAGTTGTGATAGAGGTCAGGGCGTAGACATCACCTTTGGCATCTTGAGCGAAAGCCAAGATGTAAGGTGTTTTGCCGTTAGGTGTGTCGCCTTGAACATTCACAGAAGCCACTTCCATGCTCCATTTGCCGTCGCCGCCTTTAGAGCCGATGAAGATTTGGCCGTCGTTCTCACCGAAGCCTTTAGACCAGTCACCGAAGATGTACTTGCCTTTGGCGCCTGTACCGTCACCACGAGAAATGTAGCCACCAGTCACAGAAATACCTTTGCAACCGTTAGGAACGGCAGTGCAGTTGGCATATTCCATGGCAGCAGGTGTGATGCCAGACTTGTCGCAATTAGCGGGATGGTTGTCAGGCTCTGCCCAGTTGAAGCAGCGCATCAAACCTTCCACACGACGCCAGCCCATGTTTTGGCCTTTGTCAACAATCTTGACAGCTTCCCAGCTGTTTTGTTGCACGTCGCCGCAATACAGTTGTGAGCCACCAGCTTGGTCGAATGAACATCTCCAAGGATTGCGCAGACCGGATGCCCAGATTTCAGGCAGAACGTCTTTTTTGCCGACAAATGGATTGTCAGAAGGTACGCCGTAAGGCTTGCCGTCTGAACGAGCATCCACGTCGATACGCAGGATTTTGCCCATAGGAGACATCATGTCTTGACCGTTACCGATCAGAGGATTGTGGCCAATACCCCAGTCGTTAGCGTAGCCGCCGTCACCAGTAGAAACATAGAGTTTCTTGTCTGGACCAAAGCCAATCCAGTGACCATTGTGGTTGAACTGGGGCCAGCTGATGGAGTGGATACGACGTGCTGAAGAAGCATCAGCTGTGTTCTTGTCGGTTTTAGAGACTGTGTACTCTTCAACCACGTTGCTGTGGTTGTACCAAAGCATTTGACCCAAATCAGACTGGTAGTCCAAGTGAGCTGAGTAAGCCACATAGAACTTGCCGTTGTTTTTGAAGTCAGGGTGGAAAGCCAGACCCAACAAGCCGCGCTCGTCGAAGTCTTGCATCAGCGGAACGATCTTGCTACGGATGTCCAAGAAAGTACCTGTGATTTTGCCGTTTTCAATGATCTTGATGCGACCGTTTTGTTCTGTGACGAACATGCGGTTGTCACCAGCGGGTTGCACCATGGAAAGCGGTGTGTTGATTCCAGTAACAACTTTCTCGAGTGTGACGCTAGGGCCAGCATGTGCTGCTGAACCAAATGCCATCACTGTTGTTGCAGCAATAGCGGCAACCAGTTTTAGTACGCGCATTAGGGATCTCCTCTTATGAATGAAACAAACAACCTCTAATTTTTGCAGTCATATAAGCCTCGAGAGACAAACATGTGACAGCAATAATTTTCAGTTGCAGGAATAGTAGAACTGTTTGTCAACCCAGCTAATAGGTGTAAACGCTATAAAGGTTAATTGCTGGGAAGCCGGGTCAAACTGGGTAATCAGCTCTCACCAACATGGGGCATTGTCTTGTGAAGTGTACCGGCCACGACCCGGGCATTGCGGCTGAAACTCAAGTAGGCAGAACCCCAGTCCATCAGTACCACCAAGCGGTTGCGAAAACCGATTAAAAAATAAATATG
>Ga0304728_1001825_pt1 | contig 14404 bp, 12 predicted proteins | sample C_130625_MF_Meta_FD_190476 | JGI IMG/M metagenome (GOLD analysis project Ga0304728, IMG submission 190476) | Freshwater microbial communities from Lake Croche, Canada to study carbon cycling - C_130625_MF_MetaG (v2) (version 2) | ecosystem: Environmental > Aquatic > Freshwater > Lake | place... | reverse complement strand
TTATATTATTAATATGGAGAACGAACTTGACGAACATGGAAACCCAAATACTGGATCGCATTGGACGTGTTTTCAAGTTAATGAATATCCCAATGGGGTAATCGAAGGTGTTTATTTCGATAGCTTCGGGCAACCGCCTCCAAAAAGTGTAGCGTCATTCTGCGGTCAAGACTTACCTTTCACTAACAAGGACATTCAGTCGTTAATGAACTCAGCTTGTGGATGGTATTGCCTTGCTTATCTTCACTACATCAACGCTTTTGATAAACGCACAAAGGATATTTATATTGATACAGACCAATTTCTGGGTTTGTTCAATGACCTTGAAAAGTCATGTGATTTTAAATACAATGAGTATGTGTTGAAGAACTTCTTTAGGAGTAAAGATCCAGCCTTTAGAAAACCTATAGAAATTTTTGATAAATCACAGAAAACAGAACAAAAATCTGCTGTATAAGTATATTATGGAAGGAACTGGTGGATACTACGATGAGAACTCGAATAATGTAAAGTGGGATCTTTTCACTAAGCAATGGAAAAACTATAAGAATGCTCATAGAGAGAACAAAAACTTAAAGACTCTTGAAGATTTTGCTAATTTTATTATACAATACCCTTCTAAGTTCAGTCCTCTTTCAAAAAAAAGGGCGATGTTCTATGTAAGTTCTTTAGGGAACAAAAAATTATCTAATGATAAACATATAATGGGTCGAAGAAAAGCTTCTGGAGGCGATTTGTTGGACGATATAAAAGGAGGTCTTGAAAGGGTAGGAGATTCCTTTAAAGTTGCTGGAATAAATCCTATTAGTCTTGGACTCAATTTAGGAGAGCATGTAATAGGTCCTGCTCTAGATAGAGCGGGTTTGCTTGGCGGTGGTATTCACATTCATCATCATCATTACTACCCTTCTGCTGAAGGTGAAGGTTTCTGGGATGATGTGAAACATAGAGCTAGACAAGTTGGAAATGTAGCTAAGAACGTTATAGTGACTGAAGGTAAAAAACACCTGAAAGAAATAGCTCCTGAAGCTATCAAAACAGGTGCTACAGCTTTGAAAAACCTAACGGGTAATCGTGGTATGGTAAATTCATTTATTGATGCTAACGCAGACTTAGCTAACAAACATATTCAAGGTTTAGGAATGAAGTCTGGAAGGTTTGTTAAAGGAAGTAAGGAAGCTAAAGAGTTTATGGCTCGATTAAGGTCTATGAGAAAAAAGTAGGAAATTCTATCTTATTAAAAAAATAACTCGGTGTATTATAAATGAGTGTTTATAATCCACCTGAAGAATTTCCAATTATATTCGATAGTAATCTGTTCCCAGATACCACAGCAACTATGTCGTCAAGTTCAAGTAGCACAAACAATTACGTTAATTACCCGACAGCTCAAGGACGTGTAACCTTTCCAAATGGAATAACTACCAATAGAGTAGCTCTTAGAAACGCAGGTGTTGATAACGGGTATATTGGACAAACAATTTATCCAACAATATCGGCTACTTTTCCTCAAAATAATACAGCCATATTAACATGCCCGCAAACTTTTTCAATCCCTAATGCTGGGGTTTGGTTAATATCAGGTGACCTTGTTTTTTCATCTCCTGCTTTAGTAGGCTTACAAGATGAATCTATGGAACTTTATACCGCTGGAGTTTCCTTTATACCATCTCAGGGAACAACAACATCCCCCTACTTCTTTGAAGTCGGCGATAATCAACGAAGATATGTTCAAAGCGGACCGCTTCAATTTCGATATACTCTTTCTAAAGTATTAGTATTCAACAATACCACCAGCACATATCCTTTTTCGTATTCTATTAAAGTATTTGAATATTTGAACAGGAACTACGTTAATTTCACAACTTCTATTTCTTTGGTTCAACTAGCATAAAAACCAAATAACAATTAACAGATAATATCTATATGTATTATACATGATTGCTGGAGATCCTAACGTAACTTATTCAAACGCTCCAATAGTCTATATGTTTAGACAAGTTCAAGATGAAAATGGATTTACTGATGTGCGAACTCGACGCAGAAGACATCTACAGGATATAACTTCACTACCTGAAGTAGAGCTAAGCGATATTGGACCAATGACCGCCCGAACAAACGAAAACAGAATTGTTCGACGAGAGGATACTAGACGAAGATTACAACATCGAAGGGAATACGCTAACAGCCAAGCAGGAAGACCACACGATCATCAGGTTCTCTTAGAACGCTTAGATAGAGAAGAAGACCCTGATGCTTTTAGGGAGCGTATTCGAGAAGAAATTGGAAAAGAAAATAGAGCACCTACCGAGCCTATGCCTCGTCGTGAAAGGGAAAACAGAAGGGAGCGTTCAAGGTCAAGGGATAGACAGCTAGAAGGATTAGGTATTGGAGGTATGTCTGCTTTCTGTGTGAAGTGTAGGCAGATGCGTCCCATCCAAAATATACAAAACGAAACATTAGCTACAGGTCGCAAGTGTGTGTATGGTGTCTGTGGAACTTGCGGAACTAAACTAACCAAATTTGTGAGCGGAAAGGTCAAAGGACAAGGTTTGGGACGAAATAGTGGAAGGATTCGTAGAGGGTTTGGTTTAAGTAGAGTAGAAGAGCAACTATTTGGTAATGATGCTTACGAACGAGATGGAAATTTTATGAGAAACGGAGAAATTCTAGGAAGTAAAGACGCAGCAGGTAATTATGTTGGTGGAGATGGTAGAATACTTGGTGTAAATAATGATTATGGATATACTGATAATAGGACTGGAACTAATCAGTTATTAGGTTATGGTTTTGTAAAACCACATTAGCAAAAATTTAGTCATAATCCAATATTTAGTTTTAACTAAATAATCAAAAGTAAAGCAATTAAGTTTGGTTTATTACTTTTAATATAAAATAAATCGATTTCTTTAACATATCTCTATAGAAATTCTTATAAAAACTATTCTTAATCTTAACTTTTATCTAATTTAAGATTAAGCTTAAAGTTGTTTAATAACCTAAACTTGTTAAATCGACTAGTATTTCTTGACCTTGTCTTCGAGGAATTCTGCCTTCCTGAATTAACTTTAGAAGAAGGAGCTTGAATTCTTTAACTAGTTGGGCATTATCATTACCAGCTCTTATTTCACCTTTGAGTATTTCGAAACGATCATTTTCTTGTTCTTGGACTGACTTGTCGGGTGATGAAATTTCTAACTGGTCATCCAACTTGGAATCATGAAGAACTTTGTGTAGATACGAGTGTTCATCTTTACTTAATGACGACATTTGGTCGTATGAAGGTTTTTGGTTTTTTATTATTGTTTTAAATATTTGTGATAGTTTTGGGGTTACTTTTGTTGTAGGATGAGAAACTATAGCACCTCCTCGCTTATGGCGAAGCATTACTACATTATCGCTTAGGTGATGTCTGTGAATGATATACCTACCAAACGGAACATAGTTGTTTGTTGCTGTAATACCTTCGTTTGTTGATACTATGGGAATCTTTCTTGATGATAGACCCGTTCCAGATAATCTGTGTTCTTGCTTTGCTTCTGGTGTTTTAGACTTTTCTAAGTTTCTTAACTTCTCTAACATTACATCAATGTCTTTAGCTTTAATATAACCTTTCTTAGAATTATGATCCAACAAAATTCTTTCTGTTGTATAATTTCCGTATGTTTTCATATTATGTTTATTCATCAACTCAACTACTTCTTGCCTTTTGTTTTTATGTCCTTTTCTACGGACTGGTTCTGTTGGAACTGCTTCATTAACAACTTCTTCATCAGGTTCTTCGACTACTTGCGTTAATGAAGGTCGATTTAATTTTTGTTGCGCAATATCTGCTTGTAGATACTGAACTTCAGCTGGCTGTAGTATTTCTTCCATCACTCTCATAATAGATTGTTCGCTTTCAGTATCGTTTATTGAAATGGCGTATTTCAATCTCCGCATTAGTTCATCAAACTCTTCCTGCGTTGGAATATGTTGAACAGCATCATTAAGTGATTCCTGAGCAGAATGATCATCTTCATCTAACCTTTCAAAAAGTTTTCTTCTTACTGACTCGTCTGGAATCAAAGTCATAACGCCTCTTATAGCTCTATCTAAACTAGCGGAGTGCGGTGTATGACGAAGTAACTCTTGAAGTTCTCTTAAGCTTTGACTGCTTACAAGTGTGTTTATAATCTGTTGGTTTGATAGAAGGATGTTCTCCCCTGTTTCTTGTTGAAGTCCTAAATCAACGCCATTTGTCTTCGCTTCTTTTTCCATAAGTTTCCTTAAATACTCAACAAAGAGTTGTGATGGAACTCCAAGAGCATACTTAGGTTTTAAGTCTGCTTTCATGTAAGCCATATGATTAGCTGCGAATACTAACTGCTTGGGATTCAAAGCATACACAGCATTGTTAGCATTTTCACCATCCATCAATTCTTTTAACTGACTTCTTACTTCTATACGAAGTTTCTCAACATCAGCTTCCTTCTCGGTGGTAGAACGAACATCTGGTAGAGGAGCAGGTGTCTGTCCTGTCTTATGGTAAATTTGATTAGCGTTGAGATTAAGTTGATCATTTGAGGATTGTAACCTCAAATTGTTTATATACTGCTGCCTATACTTTGCGGAGTCGCTAGGATTCTTTGAAGGCGGGTTCATTTCTATACAATAAATAGACAAAAGAAATTTATAATGCCTAAACTATTCCTCTTTTGGTAGAAGGATCACATTAGATTCGATTTTAGCGGGAGGAAAATTCTTCGCATTAAACCTTTCGTTAAATATGTCCTCCATACAGGCATCGTTAAAATCCTTAGTTAGTTTTTCATTCCAATTCTCTGGAAGAGCATTAATGTATGTGTTTAGGTAGATATTAAACTTATTCTGTTCATGTTTCATTAAATCATTAAAGCTCGTAGTCGCATGTTTCCCCATTAAATTCATAACAACGACTTGAAGTCGAGTTACATTATCGCCAGTGAAGTCAGTTTTCTCAAACATTATACTATACCATTATATTTTATTTTTTAAACTATCTTCTCTTTTGAGAACCATAAGGTTCAAAATGTCGTATTCGAGGAGGAACTGGGTTCTGTCCTCTTAACTGACTGGGGTTTCTGTTTCGCTGAGGTCTATTATTTTGTTGTCGCACTTCAAGTTCTGGATTAACTAGTGGTGCTGGAGGAGGTTGTTGTTGTTGTTGTTGAAGCCTTCTATCTTGAATAACATGAGGTTGATAGGCAAAAGGATTTTCAGGATTATTGTTAGGATGTCTTACTTGTCTTCTATCTTGACCCCGTTGGGGTTGTCTTGGAGCTACAGGTTGCTGGACTTGTCTAATCATATTGTTGTTTCTTCTTTGCCTAGGAGGGCGTTGATTAGGATTGTTAGGTGGTGGAGGAGGAAGTGGAGGTTGAACCTGATTTGGTAATGGTGGTTGAAGGGGTTGAACCTGATTTGGTGGTGGTGGTGGAAGTGGTTGAACCTGATTTGGTGGTGGAGGAGGAAGGGGTTGAACCTGATTTGGTGGTGGTGGTGGTTGCGGAGGGTTAAAAGGCTGATTTGGTAAGTATGGATGTACTCGATTGGGGTTATGTAACGCAATAAATCTGTTTATCTGTCTAGCTCTTTGTCGTGATGTAACCAATGAAGGGGTGTTAGGTTGCTCAATTTTTAGTAAGTCATTTCCATAAAACATCTTTGGGAGATTTGGGTTATCAGCATTAGCAGGAACAGGCGGTCCAAGTTGATTGTTTTGTAACACGGGTCTTACTACATATCTCTCTCGCACAACATTCCATACATGACCTTGTGGAGCTACTGCTTCAAAGTTTGGTGGTGGTGGGGCATGTTCAACAGCGGCGATTTCATAAACATCGGGAGTATATCGAATAGCATTATAAGAAATCCCCATATGGTTTTTATATCGTTCCCTCATTTCACCATCCAATACAAATAACTTTATTCGACATCTATCCCCAACTTGAAAGACATGTGGAGGTAATCCCTTTTGAAGAGCTTTATGTGCTGCCCGAATAGTATTAGCCTGTGCCTCTTTTCTAATGCTTTCAATAGTGCTGTGATCACTTATGTCTTGATTGAAATTAACCAAGTCATCCACATTATTATCGTAACCTGTTGTATAAATTTCGAAGGGTGTAAATTTAGTTCCCCTTTTTTTCTGGGAGTTCATGTTCATGGTATAATCATCCAAGTAACGCATCCATTGTAAATCATTATGTCTAACAAAACCATCTTTTATCTTTTCTCTCAAGGTTTCGTTTGCTCTTTCAATCTTACCATTAGTCGTTGGATTGTATGATGATGTATGAATAAGGTTAATATGATGAGCGTTACACCAATCTTCAAAAACAGGCACTCCGTTAGCATTATTTTGACCAACAAATTCATGCCCATTATCGCATTGAAGTATGTGTGGGTATGTCGGTGGGTTATTCGGTCCAACTGGTTGGTTAGGATTCGGTCTAGCTTTGTTACATATGTCTGTTAGCGCTGCTATAACTCTAAAAGCGTTTAATGATGTAAGTGGCTTTGCCCACACAAACCCAGAAAACACATCCACAACTTGAAAAATGTATTTTGCTCTCATATTAGGCGGGTATTCGTTTCCGTTATTCTGTAACTGATTAGCATTTGGTTGATACTGAGGGGCACTCCACCATCTTCCTTGTTCTTTAAAATATCTATTCATGTAAATAACATCACATTCCCATCTTTCATTTGAGGTTTTCGCCAATATAGGTTTATTTATTACTTTTTTTATTGGTCTTGTTAGGTTGTATGAACCCTGTTTTTTCAAAAAAAGGATACAATCATCTCTAGTTATACCTAAGTAATGAAGACATATTTGCGCATAGAAACCATTAATACCAACGCCATAGCCAGTTTCTCTGTTGTTATAAAAATGGGCTAACACTCTTTCTTGGAGGTTTTGTGGAACAACAACTAATATGACTCGATGTGTAACTGGTTGATTCGCCCCCTGATTAACTGCTGGGTAATATACTAAATCATTTTGTGGTTGAACAGCACCAAAAGGGTTATTTATTGGTGCGTTGCGTACATTTGTTATGATGTAGTCTGTGCCGAATTTTTCCTGAAACCTTTGTCGTTGTCGAGCGTTCAGGTTTTGCGGAAACAATGGAGCTTGGTTATTTTGGATACTTTGAACGTAGTCAAACACGCTTTGATAACCTTGTAATGTTGCCCACTCAGGATACATATTAAGCTTTCTTATTTCTACAGAGGTCATTTGATTACGTTTAATATATGTAAAGATTTAAATCTTGTGCGAAGTATGTAACATGCGCATACGTCACCATGGCTACGCAGCCGTAGCCCACGGCTTTTGTAGTGTGCGAAGCTTGACGCTTTAGTAGGGTTGTGAAACAAGGGGTATTCTAGTGCGCACTGGGTAATCCTTAGTATTAGGTGTCTGTGTGTCTATTTTTGTTTTTTATTATTGTGTATTGGTGATGAGCGGTGAGGATTTCGAGGAGGGAGCTGAGAGCCAACCCGATGCCTCGTTGGTCGATTCCCTACAACAACTAGCACTCGATCCTGCTGCTGGATCTTCTGTAAGGTCTTCTAGTGCTGGGTCTGGTGATGGTTCTGTTGGAAATCCCGTGGTTATGGCTGGGGGAGGAGCTGTGTCTGCCCGTTCCCTGAGCCAGTCATTGGACCGAGAACCTAGTCATCATACAAGTGCGAGTTCAGGTAGTGGCGCTAGTGATGATGAAAAGTGTCCTATGTGTTTGCGCAAGGGGGCTTATTTATGGCGATCACCCTGCGGACATGTTCTTCATTTAAACTGCGCCATGATATACTACTCAAAAAATACAGATAAAGTTATATGTCCTACTTGTAGGGGAGTCGTTAGATCTTCTCATGGTGACCTTCTTGCTATTTATCCTGAGATTGCTGCGGGTATGGTCAATGTTTTTACACCTACTGCTGCTCCTAATATTGAAAACGTTTCTGCTGATGACGAACCACATGATGAGCAATGTTCTTTTTGTAACCGACAACTTAGGGTCGATGTATATATATATAACTGCGAACAATGCGAACATGCTTATGGAGAATGCTGTCGAGATATGCTACAATATTGCGATTATTGCGTTGAAGAAGCTCACGAAGGAGAGTACGAGATGGAAACTGATGGATATTGCGGAAACTGCCGAACACTATGTGAAGATTGCGACAAAACGTTATGCGATGATCATTACACTGATCATGAACCATGCTACCGCCAGTGCGAGATTTGTGGAAGAAAAGATCGTGGAGAAAATGGTTTTCGTGAATGTACTCGTTGCGAGAAGTGGTTTTGCCTTGGACGTCATCAGTGCGACGTTGTTCATAGGAGTTATGAACATATAGATGGTGAGTTTTGCCGAGAATGCGATGAATACTATGATCGGTTTATTTTACCTCGCTTTCATCATGAAGATAACATTACTATTGGAGAGGAGCTATTTCGTTATGGTTGCCGCCAATGTATCGCTGATTTTGATGAAGGAAAAGAGAAGTGCCGTCGTTGTGGGTTTAACTATCGAGATGGTACTCATCCTCTCAATGAAGAACCTCTCGTTCAAGTTGAGGAAGAAATTGAGGATGATGGAGAGGAGGATGCGTAGATGTTGAAAGTGTTTGGAAATATATATATTGTGTAAAAAAGGACTTAAAGACATAGTGTATGTGATGTTTTTAAGTGAATTTATAGGAGGGTCTTAATGAAACAAACTTCAAACTGCCGACACCCCGAAAAAAAACCTGCCCGACATCCGTCACAACTTTCAATAGCGTCCGCCCAATTTATTACTTGTGCGTAAAAGGACTTAGAAAATTGCCTTTAGGAAGTGTATAGGAGAGATGTCCGCCACAGCCCCCCTACCGAGCTTGAACGCCTTTGAGGGCGGGTTTCCAGTAACAGAGCTTACTGAGAAAAATTACTTGCTGGGAATCAACAGCAGTATTCCTACAAAGGGCATACATAAGCCCTTATATAAAATATTATCTAATTGTAATCGTATAACGCATGGAGAAATACCAAGCTTCACGGGTGAAGCTTTTACCTTACGGAGGAAAGTTGAATATACAAATAAGTTAAGTGAAGAAAACAGAATCAAGTATCTGGAAAACTTACTGGCTTACGAAAACGAACTTCGTAGTCATATGAATAATTACTTAAGAAGTTACATAATGGTTTGTAAAAAAACACAAGAGTTTAAGTTGAACTCTAAAACAATGTTAAATGATGATATGATGTATGAAATTAAAAGCTTCATTAAACCAGAAATCCAGTTTTCCAAAAGGTTTTTAAATATACAGGACTTTTGTAGTAAGTATGATAAGGAAACTATGGAGGCAAGAATAAATTCCATTTTTACGACAAAATCATTGAATGGCTTCATGAAGGTTTTTTTTGAAATACTAGGTAAGCTTTATCAGTTCATTATATACGATTACTCTATTTCTGGTGACGCAATACGACAAAAACCTATAGGAAGCTTTTATTATCCTAATTGTGAAGTAACCAACGAAATCCATGAAATAGTCAAAACCTTTATTTATCGCTTACCAAATGAGGGTTTTCGGGTTACTCAGGATGCCTTATTTCATGTATATAGAGTTTCATTATATCATAAAATTTATAAAACAAGCAGTAAAAAAGATAAAATTAAGTGTATATGTGAATGGATAATTGAAGTAAGTAAATTTTATCACGAATCATGTAGCGATGTAAAAGTTAGTGGTCGTAAAGGATTTGAGCTGTTCTTATGTGATAAAATTGTAAGTCATTTAAAATACAGGTTTTCAGGAAAACATTTACAAGGAAACCCATAATATAATATTAAGCAAAAGATATATAAAGAAATGACTTTATATATCTCATAGACGATTGTCTAATGAGTTGGAGCAATTACGACCCTTACTATTCTGCTGACTATTGTGAGCCACCTTCGCCGACCAAGAGTGAATGCGACATGGAATACTATTTTAGTAATTTATCAAAAGAACCCAGCGAAGCTGATGTTTTAGATATTGATGAAATTGATTGCCTCGTTAAGCACACCATCTTTTGTATTAGTGGTGGAGAAGGTTGGGGAATAGACGGCTGTGTGAGATTAGCGACTAAAGATGATGCTGAAACTTGGAGCGAGTATCTAACTACAGACGACATCGGTGAAACATTTATATCGTTAGTATGTAACGAAGAAGAAATTGAAGTTAGTGGTGACCTTTACGCAATAGTAATAACAGACAAGGAACTAGAAACTATGGATACTGCGAGAAAGCTTGATAATTTTTATGCTCGTTGTGTTTCTGTTTATGAAGATGGTAAAAGCAATGATGATTGGGAGTATCAAGCACACGAGGCATTTACTAAGTTTTATATGAAAAAAGATACAGACGATGATAAAGAATACATGGAATGGAATATTGATATAGAAAAATGCGAGGATTGTTCCAATGAAGAACAATGTAAGCATTGTTTTGAGAACACGGAATGGTGTTCCTGTTGCGAGAAGCAATACTCTTATGATTACGGAATTAAGTATTGTAGTGTTTGTGAAAATTGGTTTTGTAAAACTTGCGTTCCACTAAAAAGTTTTTATAATCAGCAAGAGGATGACGACGATAATCAAGTATGCGGAGGTTGCTATAACAAAGTTAATACAGAACCCATGTATGCTGTGATGACTAACTAATAATGTAAAATAACAACTTAATGGTTGTTACTTTATCTGCGTTAAAATTTAGGAGAACTTAATTATCTCAATATCTGCTATACACGAAGTTTATTTTGTCGTCAGTGGTCTAGGCGAACCTATCGCTCTAACTTTTTTTAACCCAAAGTATCTGTTACAGGTGCTTTGGGTTTTTTTTTGCTTCTTCACTTGTTTTTAAAAACCTAAAAGAGTAGGTATAGGGCATTCATTAAACTAAAAACCTCATATCTACATCAACTCCACAAACACACCCACTCTTCCCGTTGTCTATGTTTTCAAGCCCCCCCTACACTACAGCACACTATATACCCAATCTACAAACCTCACATACACATCCTTAAGAAGACCCCCCATCCTTCTTCGGCGGTCTTCCACGCTTCTTCTTTGGCTGTCCTCCACCAGCAGCAACAGCTCCAGCACCTAAGCTATATTGCGATGGAACATCTTCGTCATCGTTGCCGTTGCCGTTGCCGATATTAGCCGCTTCCTCGTCGCTTTCGGTTGGGTCACCCTCGCTGTCGTCGTCATCGTCGTCGTCGTCGTCGTCCTGCCGCTGCGGCTGCTGATTCATACCAAGAAGATCATGACTTCCATCTTGGCTTTGGATTCCAGCTTGGCGACGAGCATCTTGAACATTCCGCCGCTTTCGAGCTTCCTCAGCTTGAAGAGTTTTGCTGAGCCACTTCTCAATAAGCGCATCATTTGGGTTGCTTCCAATCACACCTGCCTTGGTAAGTTGCCGAAGATAAGATAAAGCTCCTTTTCCATTTGCCTTTGACTCGATGTAGGTAGTTAGAACTTTTCCCAACACGCTGTTTGGGTTTTTTGAAGTTCCAATTCTTTTGCGTTCGACCTGTTTGAGGTTTTAAAAGTAGTAAATGTTAGTAAAAAAAACCTCGAAAATCAATGAAGGCTTCAAAAAAAAACCCAATGAAAACATAAGCAAAAACACAGACATTTTTCTTACCTCTCTCTCGTCGGCAGACATGTTCTTGTATCTAGTGGCTTCGTCTGGGTTGTCTAGTGACCAATCCGTTTCTTCCAATGTAGGAAGATTCGCTTTTCCATCCACACGTTCTTCCAAAAACGCCTTAGCAGCTTGTAACTGGACATAGTTTAGAGGTTTGTAGTCCAATCCACCAGTCAGTTTAGCGTAGCACTCTTCTTCGGTCGCATTCGGGTTTTTGCGCTTGAAGTCTTCAAGCCAACCAGCTAACTCCCTGACTACACCCTCTGCTCCTAGGGGGCGACCACCCTGCGCACCAGCTGAAGGTGCTCCTGAGGGGACACTTGACGACGCTGCCGCAGCAATTCCAACTCCTGTTGATACAAAGGTGGTGGGAGTTTTTTTTGGTTAGTGAAGTGGTAAAATAGGTTTTGGAAAGTAGCATCATCAAGTAAAAATAACCTGACTTACCATCATATGTTCCTGTAGAAACTCGACGATTCTTGCCTTCACCAGCACCAGAACTATTGCGGCGATCCTTGTCCTTGTCTTTTAAACCCGAAACTTGAGAGGTAGGAGTGCGAGAAGAAACAGCAGCAGCAGCAGCAGCACTCAAAGCCAGAGTATTCCTCAAATCCTGAATCTCTTGGTTCTTTCTCAAAAGCTCGATTTCCTGTTGAAGACGCTTATTTTCAAGCTCGAGAAGATTGCCCGAGATGTCCATGCGCTCACGATCCACAGAACTAGCACGAAAACCCATGCGAGAGGGAGAGTCCTCGATCCACTCGCTGTATAGCTTGTTCGAATTACCGAGGCGAATCTCATAGCGACGATTGGAAATTGGATCGAGAAAGACGTCACCTACTTGAGCATCTCGTTCTGGCTGGGGAGGTGGTTCTCTTTGGGGGGGTTAAAAAAAGGTGCTGCGTGACCTTGCGTGAGGTTGGCGTCAGGTCATCCAGAATTACTCACCTCGCTCCACCGCCTGCCGACATATCCACAAATAAAAGCCAACACCAGAATATATAGTTATGTCCCTACGATGAGGTGTTCGCCAGACCCCTAGCGGAGCTTTACTTTTGGCGATTTGATGTCGTATCTGCCGTCAGGTAAGTAGAGAGAGGAGAGAGCATTTCCAAACCAAAGGTAAAATGAGCGAACCTAGTCCTACCACACCTCTTAGGGGTGTTGGTGTGGGGTCAGGGGCGGAAGGAGAAGAATCCAAATGCGGTATTTGCCTCAACCCATTGTCGCTGACTGAGGGCAATTTTATGAAAATGGGTTGCTGCGGTCAGCCACTACACCTTCAATGCGTAGTCACACAGACCGATACTGCTGCTCGAAGCAACAGCGTAGCCCAATGTGCCTTTTGTCGCCAACAACCATTATCATCTACTAAACCCACCCCACAAGTCGAAGCAGATGAGAGTGAGCAAGAAGAAGAAGAGGAAGATGAAGAGGAAGAAGTCGTCGCAAGATGCTATGTATGCCTTTCTTATACAACCTCTCTTTGGCTTGTGTGCGACCACTGCGGCAACATCGCCTGTAACGATTGTATCTTCAAGGAATCTGTTCCAACGGGTTGCGCTCGTCGAGATTATTGCGCTAAATGCGTCAAGTTTTTCAGTATTTTGGGCGAAATACACGAGAGCGTCGTCATTAACCCACCTATCAAGAAAAAGCATCGATGCGCAGCCGAAAAAACAAGTAACAGGGTCTGCTCGGTCTGTGATAGCATTCCCTGCGACCGCTGTTTCATTAACAACAACACTGCTGGTTACTGCGCCAGCTGCGTTAAGCTCGGCTGCGACTTCTATGAAGATTATCAACCTACTATTGATGAACTTCTTAGGAAATAAGCTCTTAAACAAGTCGTTGTGGTAAATCATAACCCTAACCATCATCTTATAATTTTCAATCTTTATATTTACACTTAAACACTGCGAATTTAACAGGGGGCGTAGGTCTTAATATTAGTAAGCCAAAACTACAACAAATTAGGTGTGGCTTAAGAGGGGTAGGTTCAACGACCTTCGCACACAACAGACGGCTGTTTCAGCCGTGATGGCGTATCCATAACAAGGTTTCTACATACCATCCACCTAATCTTTTTTGATGTAGGTAGTAGCCATGTTCTTACTAGAACCCATCTCAGTCATATCTTCAGCAAGTTCTGCGTTGGTTTTGAGTGTGTGACCATACTTGTCCGTGAGGTAAGCATGACGCAGAGCATTTACACTAATTTTTTTTCCATCAAATATCTTGTTTAATCGCTGGTTTAGTTTTACGCTAGTTAATGGTTGCTTATTTTTATCAAAAAAAAGATAGTCGCATATATTGCTAGATATTTTTATCCACTTGTTGAGGATGTTTTTTAATTGAATAGGAATTTGAATACGCTGTTCGCCGTATGATTTCGCTGTTTTGTAGGAGTTAAAAACAAGCTGAGATTTATCGAGGTAGTTGTCCTTATCTGGTGATATTGCCTTTGTCTTAAAGTCGCAGTAATCCTTGGATCGCCTGACTGGAATATATACGCCAGAAAGAAGGCAAAGTAGGATATACTTTTGAATATCTTGTAAGTCGTTGTCGGTATGTTTATCCTTTTTCATCAAAAGCTCGGCGTGTTTTTTAAGTGTTCCTAAAACTTGCTTAATCTCGGGCGCATCTACCCAGTTTTCCCTTTGGGTTGGGGTTTTTTCCTGTTTGGCTATTTCCT
>Ga0304728_1001812_pt1 | contig 14500 bp, 8 predicted proteins | sample C_130625_MF_Meta_FD_190476 | JGI IMG/M metagenome (GOLD analysis project Ga0304728, IMG submission 190476) | Freshwater microbial communities from Lake Croche, Canada to study carbon cycling - C_130625_MF_MetaG (v2) (version 2) | ecosystem: Environmental > Aquatic > Freshwater > Lake | place... | reverse complement strand
CAACTACATAATCAAAAACACGAGTTTTTACTGATTCGTTTTTAGCAGCATTAATAGCATCAATATCCATTAAAATTTGAGAACGAACACCAGGTACCATTTTTGGGTCTCCTCCTACTTGTTCCGAATAAAAGACTGTAGGGTCTAATTCATTAGGATTAATAGGGTTAGTGTGATGTTTTAAATATTCGTCTTTATATTCATTTTCAAACAAATTCATAATAGTATTTAAGCTAATTTTGTAAATAGAAATAGCCCCTATCACTAGGGGCTATCTATAAAGTATTAAGAAGTTTTATTTCTTACTTGAAGAAATCCCCAACTTTAATTGAAGATGACTTAGGATTGAACTTCTTGGTATTCTGTAAACCTTTATCGGTTGGAGGAAGCTCTGTTGTGTCGGGCTTGATCTTAATTGTACCGTTGATAGCTTTACCGGTTGTGGTCTTTACACCACCAACGTTAAACTTGCCTTTAGGTCCTACTAATCCTTTTGAGAGTTTAGCAGTATCAACTAAAGCGTGTCCTTCCTCCTCAGCTTCATCAGTAGCAAGCGACTCTTCAAAAGGCTCTTCTTCGCCTTCTTCTTCGCCACCAGCTTCATGTTCTTCAGTCTCTTCAGCTTCACTTTCGCCAGACTCGTGTAATTTATCGAGAATGGATTGAAGGTGTTCGATGACGGACTTAAGATCAGAAACGAGATCAGTTACTTCATCTTTATTACCACCGATTTCATCGGCCATATCCTCATCGGTAACGGGCAATTCTTCATCGGCATGTTCAGTACCTTCAACTGCTGAATCTTCAGCAAAGTCTTCAGTAAGTGTGGATTTAAAGAGCTTTTCAAAAGCTCCTTCGTATTTGTTTGATGTATTCATATTTTCTTGAACCTTTGTGTTTTTTGTACCTTTTCTTTTAACAGTAGAAAGTTTTGTATTTTCAACGGGCTTCTTAATCTTAACTCTTTCGGTTCCACGACCTTTGGCAAGTGGCTCTATTTCAACTTCAGAATTAGGAAGGATATGAAGATTCTTTTTGTTAGAAGCTACATTATCTTTACCTTCATTAAGAAGGATGTTATTGGAATAGATATCTGAGAGATCAGTGAAGGTGTTTTTCATATAAGGTTGTAATTATATTTATTCTATTTGTAGCTTTTTTTAAGTGTAAATTAAAAAGTTTTATTAAAAAATGGGCTTGTAAGAGCAGCTGGTGTGAAATTAGTATCATAGCTTGTTCTTAATATCTTAGCGTTTTTTGTACTAGTTGGTAAACATAAAATAGAACCATTATATAAGTTAATAGCACCGGTATAAGTACCTGTTATAGATGAAAGTTTTATAGTTGTATTAGTTTCTAAATTATAGATAATAGCGCTTGCTCCTGAGTTAAGAGGTAATAGTAGAACTCTACCGTCAGGTAGTAATGTTATAGCTCCGTAATAATCTGTTGTAGTACTACCTGTAAAAAAGTTAACTGTTGTAGTACTAGTTAGCGTATCATCAATTGGGTTGTATATTTTAGCACCACCGCAACTTGGATCATTAGGAGCTATAAAAACACGACCGTCTAATAAAACTTGACCTAAATAAAAACTATTTGTTGTGATAGGGTAATACGCGTTAGATTGTACCGGGGCAGATAAATCGTATGAATATAATTCAGCTATATTCTCATTATTACTTGGAATTCTATAAACTCTACCATCTGGTAATAGTACACAAGACCGAGAACTACGATTAAACTTCATACCTTGTGTGAATGTATTAGTTGTATAGTCATATATAATACATGGTATATTAGGGGAATTTGGACTTATAAAGACTTTATTATTAAAAAGTAAAGTATAAGAAGAGTATTTTGACCAATCTACTGTCAAAGGAGGAGAGAGAGGGTTCCATGTAGCAGTTGCTAAAAGACTAACAGGGTCAAAGCAAACAGGTGCACTACTTCCACTTGATGGAACTATTAATACTTTTCCATTTGGTAATAAAATACCTCCACCTTTAGAATTAATTCCTAATGCTACTGCTGTTGTAGATTTATTAGTTCTTGAGTCATATATAAAACTAGATATACCGTCTGGTGTTGTGCAAAAAACTCTACCGTCAGGTAGAAGTGTACCGCCTCGCAAAGGAGTGTTCAATACAGCACCTGTATCAGTTACTAATTCTGTGTTAGGGAACGGTGTATTAATATGATTTATATATTGAAAATAATTCGTTACCCCGTAATTGTTTAAACTACCGTTATGCCAGGGTGGAAAATAACTTTGTCTAGCACTTACTACTCCTGTAAAAGTTGTTACAACGTTAATACCACTAACACCATAAACAGGGGATGTTATACCGATATCGGGCTGTAATGATTTAGTAACGCTAGCAGATAGAATAGTTAAAAAACTATCAATCTGATCAAAATTATTATTAAAAGTATCGACAGAGTCCCCGATAACGTCTGTGCCTTCTATTGTTTGTATATTAATATTAAAACTCATATATTATATTAGTAAGTAGCGTTATTAAAAAACGGACCAGATAAAGCTGCAAAATCAAAATTTCTTTGATGATACGTATAAATTAATTTACCTGTAGTGCCAAGATAATAAGGTGGAATAAACAAATAACCATTTCTTAATAAAAATGAACCTATTAATTTGTTTACATTTACATATTCAGTTACATCGTTCACTGGATCGTATATTAATGATTTAGATGCTTCATAAGCCGGTATGAATATTCTTCCGTCAGGTAATAATGAACCTCCAGCATAAGGACCGGACCCTGCTGATCCTACCGTTTCAAATTTATCCCTTGTAGTAGATGTAAGTGTGTCATTTTTATAATTGTATATATAACCACACGGTATTGAATTACCAGCATGAGGTGTGGTAAAAATACGTCCATCAGGTAACATACAACCACCAAGTCGGTTTTGACCAGTTGCTGGATAAATTGCATTTGAAACTATAAACATATTAGTTTTTAATGAGTAAATATAACCTCTATCTATACCGTTTGAATTAATGGTAGTGCACGGTAACCTATATACATTACCGTTAGGTAAAAGTAGAGATGTATATGAACCACCTATAGGGGTGTTACTTGAATAATATGTTGTATCTAAGATTGGATCGTAAATTAAAGCAGATGTGTTGCTTTTGCATGGGTTAATATAAACTTTACCATCAGGTAATAAAGTACCACCATAGTATGCATAATCATTAGATGTACTCCAATTACCATTACATGTAAGTATTGCATTATTTATTGGGTTATATATTTTACCTGGTTTGTTTTTAGTACTTGGTATTAATAATATACGACCGTCAGCCATTAATACACCTGAAGAGCTAAATATACCTTGATTTTTATCAGGGTAGTTAGCGGGCTGTATAGTGTCAGTTAAAGGATCATATATAGCAGCTTTACCTACTGTATAATTACTTTGAGAACAATATACCCTACCATCGGCCATTAGTACCCCGCTTTCTATACCTTGAGGAAATACTGCGCTACAATCAAATATAGTTGTTGTACCGGACATAGGCGGGTTAATAGAAACCACATCTTGTATATGTTTTAAAAGTTTATCATTTTTTGTAATTTGCTGATGAGTAACGTTAGGTAAAGTTAACGGGTAGACATCATAAGTTTGAGCTCCTGTTGTATGAATACGATTATCCGAGTATGTTGAATCAATAAACTCCATAGACATAGTACCACCAGGAAAATATACATCTTTATAATATGGTGCGCCAGCTCCATAATAGTTCTGTGCAAGCTTTATAGAAATGTCAGGGTCGGTTGATTTAACATTTTTCCATGTAGTTGAATCTCCTATATCAACTAATTTTGTCTTAATACCACCTACAACACTGTAAATAGTAGACCCGTAAATAGTACCCCAACCGTCGTTTGGAGCATAACTAAAAGCTCCTGTTTTATATTTTAAACGATAATAACCGGCATCTAAATCAGCTTGTATACCTAGGGTATTTTTAAAATATGTATGAACATTGCTATAAGCGTTCATAGTAATATTACCTTTTAAAGCACCAAGTTTTGCTAAAGGAACGGAAGCGTTAGTTGTATCAATTGTTTTGGTTGTTGGTATATTTTCTATTATTGTATTTGTATTTGTTACTTTTTTTGTTTGAAAAACTTCTACATCCTTTAGATGAGATCTTGTATCCCAAATTATCTTACCAGTAGAATTTTTTACTACTACTGCCCACCCAGCTGGGTTTTCTTTCCAAGTACCAGCTCCTTTAAAATTAGTTGCTTCAAAATACAATACATGATAACCTTTTAATAAATACACTGTTTTTTTTGATATAGCATTATTAGAAAATGATTGTGTATAAAAAACTGATTCAATATTATGATCACCATTTTTATTAAAATTATCTATTTTTAATGTTAATGAATTATCGGCTTGACCTTCAAACATATAATTACCATCATTTGGTATATATATGCTACGTTCAATTTTCATTAATTGATTAATGTATATATGATCATTTGTTGGTGGAGCAACCCATACAGCGTATGAATTCATAAACTGATCCCAAGAGAGGTGTTCTACAGGAAACACCTCTCTTGACTTACCTGAAAATGTATCTTTCATTGATGTAACAGTTTCTGTTTTTGTAACTTCTTCTGTATCATTAGCTGTTTCACTAGTAAATGTTGTAATGATATTTGTTAATGGTATATTGTTATCGTTAACATGCCAAGGTGGGCATATATTTTCATCTAACACAAAAGCAGCGCCACCCTTAAACAAAGATGTTGTAGAATTTAAATTATAACCAGCTACAACAGAAGTAATTTCTTTAGATGGTAAGTTTTTTGTTAATCCGCTTATTGTACAAAGAGCTGTATCAAGACTATCGTTATTTTTATTAATAACTTTAATAGAATTAAATAAACATTGATTTTCGTCTATAGTATCTGTAAAATTGCTCATTAGTAAGTTTTGTTAAAGAACGGGCTTGTTAATACATTTAAGGAAAAATTCTTTTGATAATAAAAGCGTGCAATTTGTACGAAATTTGGGTACCCGGCGCATATAATATTTCCATTAGAAAGTAGATGAACACCTGCCCAGCGCAAGCCAGTAATATTTGGTACGTTAAGAGCTAAATCAGAAGCTGGATCATAGACAGTACATGTGTTACCGCTTCCATTCCAGTTTATTAAAAACAATCTACCGTCCGGTAAAAGAGTGCATCCTCCGTAATAAAGACTATATGTATCAAACGAACTATTAAAAAAACCAACCGATGTTGTTGCTTTCAGAGTATCGGTAATAGGGTCGTATATTCTAGCACCTTTACAACCTGGATCATTAGGAGCCATAAAAACGCGCCCGTCTATTAATAATCTTGCAGGTAGCCATCCAGATTCACTCTTTGAAAATGTTCCGCCAACTGGACTAAACTTATTAGTTTTGTAATTGTAAATATAAGCTGTTGTTCCTACTGTACCTGGAAAAGATTTCCAGCCTCCTGGTACTCTATAAACATTACCATCAAGCATTGTTACACAAGACGCCGATCTACCGTTAGCAAGATTATCAGAATATATAGTAGTATTGGTTACTGGGTCGTAAATAATAGCGTAATCTTTTTCACTAGTAGGGTTACAAAAAACATTACCATTTGGTAATAAAGCTGAATTATAAAATGCATACTTGTTATTAGTCTTCCATGTACCGCCACAGTATGTGACTTTATCTGTTTGAGGGTCATACATAGCACCTGCACTGCTTTGATCACTAGGTGTTAAAAATACTCTACCGTCAGCCATTAAAACACCACCACAACTACGTAACCCGGTTGCTCCTGCTGCTGCAGTAAATGTATCAGTTGATGGATCATAAATAGCTGATGTACCTGAACCGTAATTTGATCGTGAAAAATACACTCTGCCGTCAGCTAAGGTTATAGCTCCTTCAACATCCCCCGCAACAGTATTATTAGCTTTAGAAGGTATAATAGTTATAGCATTTTGCATTGGGGGATTAAACTCTGCTACATCTTTTAAATATTTTAAATATTCTGTTTTACGTGTAAAAATTTGAGATATTCTATTATCGCCTATTTCTTGATAGAGTGGTAATCCGGTTTGCCCAAGATGCCATTGTGGGCAAGTAGGCTGGGAAATAGTTACTGAGCGGTTAGTGGTAGTTACAGCGTTAGTATTAAAACCGCCACCAATATACGTTACATTGCCTTTTTGAACACCTGTTAAAGACTGATATATAGATTCAGCACCATTAGAAAGATTATTAAAATTATTATTAATATCGTCTAATGTTTCACCGAGAAAACGATTCGGGTCAATCTGTACGGTGAAATTACAATCAGACATAAACTATTAAGTACCGTAAACAGCCAAACTAATATTGCTAACGTCTACGTAAGTATTTGTTTTAACATCTTGTACTACAAAATTAAACCCTGAGTTACTGCTGGAATTACCGGTTATTTTACCGTTATAGTCTACAACAACAACAGTAGCGTTACCGGCTGGGCTAAGCGAACTACTAGCAACAATTGCATAGTTACTAGTAGTAATAAGCCCAAAATTAGAAAAAATTAATGAATATTTACCAGTGTCGGTTTTATATAGTGTACTTACATTATATGAAGTTGTTGTACTAATAATTTGATTACTATCAGTGGTTTGAGTGCCGTTAAATAAAACCCAACATGTTGCAATTCCATTATATTGATTTGTTAAATTATGAAATTGATCTTTAGCAGAAGATGAAACATTATTAACTAATGTATAAAGAGCATCGTTACCTCGTACGGAGTCATTAATTTGAGTATCAACGTCACATACATCGTTACTTAAAATATTAAAGTTGTTATTAATAGTAACAAGAGAGTTACCAATACATTCAGTTGGTTGAATTGTTGTAATAGATGAACAGGACATATGATTATAAATTATTTATAAGGTAAAGTTAATTTTTACAGTCGGGATCATAGAATTTAATGAGTGTATAGAAATTATCCCAAAGATAACCTAATACTCTGTTTATAACAGCAGACGTAACAATTTCATTTTGACCGATGATTATCTTATCTTTACTATGAATGGGGGGTGTATAAGATTTACAATACCCACTTGTATAGAATAATGAATTTCTAAATAATTCTATATTATCCCAAAGTCTTTGTAAAGACTTTGTATATACCCAATTTTGTACATACTCTTCTTTATGTATAAAAAGATCTTCTTTTGACCAAAAATTAGTATTAGAATTATTGCTTTTTTGAGTTAATTCCATAACGTCAACGTATTTTAATATTATGTCATTATTTGTAATTAATAAATTACGATACTCATCGTGATAAGCACGAGTCATATTTGTAGTTTTAAGTGGCTCGGGTTGATTATAATTGGCTGGTTTGTAATCTATAGGTATACCTGCAAATACACCATTTCTAAAAATTTAAGAACAGTTCTATTAAAAATTACATAAATAATTTCTCTATTATAGGCATTAGTAATTTGTGTAGGTGTAGAGCGCGAATTCGGTGATACAAAAATATCATAAGAACCGGTAAATTCACTAGGTAAATAATCGTTATAGCTATATGAAAATTTAAAGTTGCCTGTATAATCATAAACAAAAACAGAAGTATTTGTTAATACATGTACGTTTTGTTGACTGTCAACTGTTAATGATAAAGGAGGATGTAACTTAAAATTATTGTCATTTATTGTTTGTATCCAAGTACCGGAATTAGAAAATTGTTTTACTACTTTGTTACCGGTGTCACATATCCATACATTATCAAGTTGATCAATATGTATATCATTTGGTCTATTAAATTTTGTCTTAGACCCTGCAATTCCGTATCCACCCCATGTGTTAAATAACACCCAGTGTGTATTAAGTGTTGTATCGTATTTTAATACTGCTACACGTGATAGTATATTATCTAATACGTAAATTTTATTTGTAGAATCTATACAAATATTTTTTATATCTTGAAAATTAATGTTACCGTCTACTGTATATCGACTACTAACTACCGTAGATGTATAATTTGATGAAAGTATGTTAATTTGAGTTTGAGTAGATGCGTAAATAAAATTATTTCTAGATGCTATACCAGTATATTTACAAATGTTTAAAACTCGATGATTAGGTAGGTTATAATAAAAAGTGTCTAGCTTGGGTATATTTACATTCCAAATACCTGAATTACATATAATTGTATTTTGATTTTGTTCAGAACAAGGTTCATATACCCATTTTTTATTATAAGGTTTTGAAGCTAATGTATCATTCCATGTTACTATTTTTGATGAATTTTTACTTCTTTTTAAATTCCAATTCCAATCTGTACAATATTTACCTAAACATGTTAAATTTGTACCTAAACCTGTGTTACATGCTTGATCAATCCAAGTACCACATTTAACATATTTACCAATATAATCGTAATTATAACCAAATGCAGCTTGTATTGCGTCTCCTTTTAATGCTTGTTCCCAGGTTACCATTTCATCTGGTTTATCTAATGCATCTAAACTTAAACTTTCCCAAGTCCATATCGGGCAAGAATCTAATGGTCCAATTTTTGTTGGTAATTGACCGAGATATCCATAATAATCAGAAATTTTATTTAGGTAGTGTCTACCTAGTACATTTAAATATTGTAAATTATCATAAATTTTTTCTACACAGCTGTTAATATTATCACTAGTCACCCAATCATTAGAACCTATTATAGGTTTATTTGGGTTAGGTAAAACAATAGGTGCTCCATCTATACGATATTCTTCAGGTGCAACTGTATCGTAATGATTTAAAACTCTAACAATATTAGTATATTGCTGTATAATCGGTATATTATATTTTGAAGTATAAAATGTAACTGTGATTGTTTTAAAACCTTCTGTATTAAAATTAACTGAAAAAGGACCATAAACTTGATTACCGGTTAGTATTAAATTACTTGTACCATTAGTAACTACTTCATTAAAATTAATATTAATAGCAGTAACAGTGTTTAAATTAGTAGATTGATTTTCAAAAAATACATCTGTACCAGTAAGTACGTATCTATTAGATGTATAGTATTTAATTTGAGGGGGGGCTATAGATGTAAGGCTATAAAATGCATTAAGTGTTAAATCTCTTGTTATCCAATCACTGATTTGAGTAGTTGAGATATGCGCAGTAAAAGTTTGTTTAGCTCTTATTGTAACTTTTTCGTCGTTATAAAAACTTAATGCTCCACCGGAAGCTAAAGTTTTTTCACCGTAATCATTTAAAAATAGTTTATAAACAAATGTATTAATACTTGATGATTGTACTGTTGTAGTTTTCCAATACGGTGTTTCAACATACCAATTAACATCTTTATCAACTGTATAAGTTACTGGAGTATTATAATTAACTGTATTAAAAATAGGGTTAACTACACCTTCATTTCTCCATTTTTTAGTATATTTACCTGACTTTGCTGCTGTAGTAGTAGAACCAGATGATAATAAACATTGTAAGCTAGCCCATGATGAAGGCTCTTTAGTATTAGTAAAAATACCTGAAATAGGTGTTGATACTAATCCAGGACCGAGACCACTAACGTAGTTTTCAAATGTTGACCATTTCCATAATAAACCATATTTATCGTAGCAAGCTGAAAGCTCATTAAAAGTACTTGTAGCAAGTTTTAAATTTGCATTATATGTAACTACTGATCCGGCTACTGGTAAATAAATTAATGGGTCTATACCAGGTGTAAAAGTATACTGTATAGGGTCATATGGTTTTACTTGTATACTTTGAAATAAAGGTGTATTAGTTATTAATTCAGTACCTGTTGCATCCACTGTCGATGTACAGTAGGGATAATAAACAGGAAAATAACCTACTGTACCTTCTCCTAAGGTACTGTTGTAATTATCAGAGTATGAAATAATTGGATCTTTATCAACATTAAAATAAATTTTTCCATCATCTACCTGTAATAAAATAGGTAAAGTTAAATTTAATGCTGGAGTTGTAGATATAGATATATATAAACTTGTTAACGGTTGTACATTTGGTGTATACAACGCTGGTATAATTGCTGCTGATGTTGAATAACGAAAACTATTATCAATACTTGAAAGAGTTGATGAATCATTTAAAAACCATTTATAATTTTTTACATTATTATTTGTACTAGACGCGCTAAGAAATATACCGCCAGTATGTCCTTCACCGTAAAAAGACATACCTGTTGAATTTTTCAAATAATCATTATTGAAACTATTAATAGTGTAATCACTAGCTTGTAAAAAAGCGCCGCTTAAAAAGTATGAATCTGGAAAACCGATAACATTAGCTTTAGGAAAATACGGTACGTATCTAGCACTTATTGATTGTGTAAAAATATGTGGGGTGTAAAACTCATATAGACTATCTAAACCTGCTTTTGCTGATATTGTTAGATTAAGTGTACATACACAAGGTACTGTACAATTAAAATCAGGTATGTTCTGAAAATAATCACTATACGGTAAATCATTATTAATCCAATAGTAGTACGTGTAATACTCATTAGGGTTATCAGGAATTCCTTGAGTTGAATCAAAAGAGCTGCTTTTAAAATTTCCTGAAAAAATGTTGTGTTTGTGGCCTTCATCGTCAATATAATCCCCCGCTGTGCTACGAAAAAAGTACGGTGAATTAAAAGTAAATTCGTTATTTAAATATAAATTAATATTTACTGTAGGCCATGTATCGAAAAAAATACCGGGGTCTGGTTCAAACGTTGGGGGATCGGTAAGGGTTCCGTCTAATATAGTAGCTGTTAAAGGTAATGCACAAATAGTATACAAAGTTGTTGTATGATCGTATGTAGAGGCTGAAAAAGATAGATATAATGTACTAGCGTCAACAGCGTTGACGGTAGATAAACTAGTTACAGTACTAAATGTATCTGTTATGGCAGTAACATAGGCGGGAAATTGCCACTTTAATTGATAATTAATAGGAAGCGGGCCAAGACTATCATCAGTTATAGCAGCCGTTACATAACGTATAAAAGTTCTATTATCTAAATTTGTTGTTAATACGGCCATTGTTAATATTTAAACGGTTAATTCACCCATTCAAGGTTAAGAAGTTCAGTATAAGCTGGTTTAAGTTGTTGTATCGCTTTTCTGATATCGTTTTCAATTTTATTGCGTAGTACAGAATCGGTAATATGTGTACCTGTAATTTTAATATTAAAAAATGCACTTTTTGATCCTGGTAAACGATGTTTAAAGAAACGATCAATAGTTTCAATATACTGTAAAGAGCCTGTTGGTATGTCCCATACAATATCTTGACTGATTGTTTTTTCTCTAATAAAGTATTCTAAAAATTTAGGATCAATTGCGTAATCATATATTTTGATAGAATCAATACCACCGTTCCAAATAACAGATGTAGATGCAATTTCAGTATTAAAGTTTTCTGCTTCACCAGCTGGTGTACCTATATAAAGATTATTAACAAAATCGTAATTTAAAGAAACATTGTCTGGTAGTAGTAAGTTACCTCTAAACGTTTTATCTATATAAAGAGATAAGGTTTTATCTTTAAAAGTAGCAGTAATTAAATGCCAATTGAAATTAACTAATCCTTCAACCGGTATTGAAAGTTTATAAGTAGAATATGGTAAATTAATATTAGAAGGTTTTACCGATACTTTAAACTGTAATTGAGTGTTATTATTATAGTTGATAGGGTTAAAAATTCTTCTTTGTTCATATCCTGTAAAATCACCTACTTCTTTAAAGGTAAGTTTATCGTTATCCTGTGTTGAAGTAATAGGGTCTAAAGTATTAACATGTTGCGGTAGATATGTAGCTTTTTTAATTTCGCCATCAAGTGTTATTTGATACAAGTATTTTTCATAGTCGTGATATATAACAGCGTACCAAGTAAATTTATTTGTTTTTCTATTGTATTCATTAATAAAGCTTATATTTCTTCTGCTAGGAAATAAAATAGCGTCTCCAAATTCTGATGATTGAGTATGATAATACTCACCAACTAAATATGTATGTTTAACAGAAATATCATCTTTATCAAAAATATGTATTTGATTTGAACCAGCTAAAACCCAGATATCTCCATTCGGTGCAACAGCAATAGCTACAGCTGGAACCGGTGTGTAGGCATAATTATCTTCTTGATTAACGTCATACGGATAAAACCAATATTCACCATCAACATAAACTTGACCAGCAAAAAAACCGTTATCGCCGTTTGCATTTTGAATGGTCCAGTGTTTATTACGCGAATCAAATTTGCTGTCATAGCAATTATTTGTTATATGTAATTTACCGTTGATATCAAAAGCTAAAATATCATTTGGTGTATAATTTGTTGTATAGGTATAATCTGGAAAAGGCTCTATAAAATTAAGATTATTATCAAAATAACTATAATTAGTAAAACTTGATCCGTATATAAATGCTGTATAAGCTAATGGATCATACTTATAATATTGTAAATCATAATAAGCAGTACTTGTTATATCTTCTTGATATATAAGATCTTTATCAAAAATAAAAGTTTTAGTATCTGTAACGGCAATTATATTATCATCTCCATCCAAGATAAGAAGAGCCGGGGTACCAGATAGAGCAAAATTATCTCCTGTTGTAGTTTTAGAATAAGCAATGGCGTTACCGTTATAATCATATTTTGTTATACGTTTATTAGTACTATCTAATATAACAACTTCAGATTCACTATTAATACTTGTATAGATAGGTATAACAGGTTCTTTTCTTACATACTCGAGATTTAAATCATAGTATGTATTACCTTCTTGATTAAAGTAAAAAAGATGGCCATATGTAGTTTCAGGTATTACATAAAAAGGATTATTATATAAATTATTAAAAAATATACCATAACCACCTTTTCTAAAATTACCAATAAGTTGAGTATTAGTTGCATTTGACCAATCATTATTATATAACCAAAAAGATAATGTAAACTCGTTGATAAGATTGTACGAGGGATTACAATCTACGTTGCAGCTTATTAAATCAGAATTATAAAAAGAAAGAGTATTTCTATCGGTATAATTAGCACTTTTAAATGTTTTTAACCATGCTTGATTAAACACATTAAAATTAATAGTATTTTTGTAAATAGAATTGTCTATAGTGTTTATTGACCAGTTGTCAATACTTAAACGTAATCTATTTTTATCATTACCAGCAAATGTTTCTACGGCTTCAATTGCTGATTTTTCGCCATTATGAAAATATTGATACATAACACCAGGCTCGAGTGTAAGTGTTGATGGTACATCATAGTAAACAGGAGAATGAGATTGATAGTCGTATATATTAGCTTTTCCTTCTAAAGCTTGTTTATATGATAATATACCAGGATTGTAATAGCGATCTAACCATTGTGGGTCTTTAAAAGGCTCAGCATAAAGCCAAGTACAAAGCCAAGTACCATCCTCGGGATCACTTGTCGACCCCCAGGGTGTTGTCTTACCGTAACCACCTTGCTTTTTAAAAATTTTATCAGCAAGAGCTGGTATAACCCCTGGTATAGCTCCGTCTCCCACGAGCGTAGACTCTGATATTTTTTGAGGTTTAGCAAAGTATGGTACGTGAAAAAACGTTGTTAAGTCTTTAGTGAGAACAACTTCATTAGTATACGCCTCATACCCTAAGTGAACATTTTCATACCCATCTGATTGATTTGTACCGGTAAATATTTTATAATAATTTCTTTGTTGAAAATTAGACATATTAATTTGTTATTGGTTCTATTGGAGTATAGATATTATTAAACGGTGAAGGTCCTCCAGTTGGTGTCATAGTGGTTTTTAAATTTGCTATGTTTACAATAGCGTTACCACTTTCAAGTGCAGCTTCTACAGAAAAATCTATTAAAAAATTTGTTGGTACGGAATTTATATTTCGATTAACAGTAACGGTTTTATTTTCAACACCTGATTCAATATCATAAAAATACGATACCCAATTATTTGTTGGAATAAATCCAATATTTAAAGACGGAGATGTCACTGGTATACAATTAAATGCGTAATTGTTGTGACCTATAGCTGCATCATTAAGTATCATTCCTGTAGCTCTTAAAACGTTGTCACTACCTATAGCTAAATAACGATAACCTTCTGTAGTAACTGTTTTTATTGTTATAACATTATTTTGATAATCTATTTCAAATCTTTGTCTATAAAGATTGTCTTTATCTAAAGAACGGGGAGTTAACGATATAACATACGGATAGTTTTTATCTACAATAACATTTTTATTATTAACAAATAATTCTACTTTATTAGTGCTTATAATAGGCACGATAGTAAATACTGCTTCATTACCCGATAAATTTAATGAAAAACTATTATTATTAGCAAGATAAGATACGTAATTAATAGATTTTATATCAAAATTTATAGTATTTAAAATAAATGATGATGGTATAAAATTAA
>Ga0304728_1001811_pt1 | contig 14500 bp, 9 predicted proteins | sample C_130625_MF_Meta_FD_190476 | JGI IMG/M metagenome (GOLD analysis project Ga0304728, IMG submission 190476) | Freshwater microbial communities from Lake Croche, Canada to study carbon cycling - C_130625_MF_MetaG (v2) (version 2) | ecosystem: Environmental > Aquatic > Freshwater > Lake | place... | reverse complement strand
AATCAATGAAAGCGAACAGCATCAGCGAGATTTATATTCAGGAATACTTGGAAGATATGATCGTGAAGGACATAAATTATATGTAAACCTGCGCTGTTGTCAGCTTACTGCTGGTAAAATGCATTTATATCTTGGTGGTGGATTTACTCAAGACTCAAAAGCAGCAGAAGAATGGCAGGAGACAGAAAATAAAAGTAAAACCCTTCTCGACCTTGTCCAAAAATTGTAATTTTGCATCATGCTTACAAGCGACAAAATTATCGTTCAACAAATTCTTGATCAATGTCAAATAAACGGTGTAAAACACATCGTTATTTCTCCTGGTTCAAGGAATGCACCTTTTTCAATCGCTTTTGATGAACATCCTGATTTTGAAACTTATATAGTCCATGACGAACGCAGTGCCGCATTTTTTGCCTTAGGAATTGCTGACGAAACTCAAGCTCCTGTAGCGCTTTGTTGTACCTCTGGTTCGGCAGCATTCAATTATGCACCTGCTATCGCAGAAGCTTATTACAGATCTGTTCCCTTGATTGTTATCACTGCTGATAGGCCTGCTGCTTGGATCAATCAAGGTGATGGGCAAACCATAATGCAAAATAATATTTTTGGTGGACATGTCCGTGTGTCTTACGAATTTGATGATCAACATCAAACAGAAGACGATCATTGGAAAAGTCAACGTGAAATTGCCAGTGCTTTCAACATGGGACTTGGTAAATGGAAAGGACCTATCCATTTTAATGTAGGATTGAATGAACCACTTTATAATGTAATTGAAAAAACGAATTCTTATTCAAGAAAAATAACGGTAATTCCCAATACTATTTCTTGGAATCAAGAAACTATAAAATACATCAAGGAAACTTTATCGAAGCAAAAAGTAATGTTGCTTTGTGGACAATTGCCCAAAAATGAAATGCTACAGCAGTTAATTGTCAAATTTGCTAACAATTCTAATTGCGCAGTTCTTGTTGAAAACACCTCTAATTTACAATCCACGGAATTTAATCCTTGCATTGATAGAAGTTTGAATGCTATCAATAACAAAAAAGAGCCAGAATTTATTCCAGAGGTATTAATTACGATTGGAGGCGCAATTGTTTCCAAGCGCATCAAAAATTTCATTCGAAGAAATAAAATTAAAACCCATTGGAAAATAGGAAGTGAATTTCCAGAAATGGACACCTATCAGTGTTTAACGCATCATTTTGATGTTACTCCCCTACTCTTTTTTAAAGAAATCGATGCCTTCGACTACCAAAGAAATCAAATTAATTATGCTGGGAAATGGAAGAAAATTGATATTCAAAGTAAGGACGCTACAGCACTATTTGAATCGAAGAACCAAAAACCTACTGATATTAATGTTTTTCAAACCCTTCAGGAAAATTTACCAGAAGGAATAGTTTTACATATGAGCAACAGTTCTGTAGTACGTTACTGTCAATTATTTGATCCTATTACTGGAATAGAATATAGAGCCAATCGTGGGACAAGTGGTATTGATGGAAGCACCAGCACAGCCATGGGTTCCGCATTCATAAGTCCTGAAAAACAGCATCTACTAATCAGTGGCGATATTTCTTTTCTCTATGACAGCAATGCTCTATGGAATCAGAATACTATTTCCAATCTCAAAATTATTGTGATAAATAATAGTGGTGGTGGAATCTTCAGGATAATTGAAGGTCCCTCAAAAACCAAGCAATTGAATAAATACTTCGAAGCGGAGCATCAACAAAGTGTCGCACACCTAGCGCATGGATTTGGATGGGATTATGAGGTGATTGCTGAGAAAATAGATTTAAGCGAAAGAATAAGTAAGTTCTTATTGCGAAAAGAAGGGAAAGCAATATTAGAAATAGTTACTGATCAAGAAATGAATGCTCTAGATTTACAGCATTTCTTTGATTCAATTAAAACAAACATTACACATGGAATATCTTAATATACTGGGTCACTGGGAAGGATGGGTTTACCTCCTTATTTTATCTGCTTTAGAAATAGTTTTAGGAATAGACAATATCATTTTTATCAGTATTGTTACCGATAAATTGAACGGGAAAAATAAAAGAATTGCTCGGAATACAGGTTTGACCTTAGCATTAATTATTCGGCTAGGTTTACTCGCTGCCGTTTCATGGGTAATGCAATTAACAGATCCATTATTTTCTGTATTTGGACAAGCATTCTCAGGACAAGGATTGGTCTTGATTGCAGGAGGACTATTCTTAATTTACAAAAGCACCATTGAAATGCACAAAAGTGTAAAAGGAGAAGAAGAAGCCAGTACCAATGGGAAAACAAAACTATCCGCTATAATTATGCAAATTGTAATTATCGACGTAATTTTTAGTTTTGATTCCATAATTTCAGCCGTAGGAATGACCAATGGAATTCAGGAAGAAGTTGGGGAGAATCCAATAGCAATAATATTTCTTTCTGTAATCATATCTATGTTAGTTATGTTGGTCTTCGCAGGGAAAATTAGTAAATTCATAAGTGACAATCCAACTATTAAAATGATCGCGCTCAGTTTCCTAGTTACCGTAGGTGTGCTATTAGTAGCAGAAGCATTTGGACAGCATATTCCAAAAGGTTATGTTTATTTTGCTTTAGTGTATTCACTTTCTGTTGAAATGTTAAATATTAAAAGACGAAAGAATACTGGTGTTGATGAACAAGAATGAAGCGGAACAATTTATCGACTTGAATTCTTATGAAACTATTGATGACGCGTTCGAAAATCAATTATTTCCTATAAAACAATTTATATGTTCAGCACCTATTTTAAAAATCACCTTTCAAGCGAAAAAAAGACGTTTGCTTTTACTTCAGGAAGCTTCTCTCCTACTTGGATATATTGTAACTGACAAGACTAATGAAGGTTTCGAGTTTTCTTTTTCCGGAAACTTATTGAATGATTTAATAGAATATGAACAACACTTAGCAGCGGTTCATTTGCAGATTATGAGAACCAATTGTATCGAAAATTTAATTGCTCATATAGAGGAACTTCTTAAGATCCATTTCGCCTTCACTACACCATTTCAAGCCTTAAATTTTAAAGATTCTGAGCCCATCATTTTAGGTAGAGTTATGGACAGAATGGAAGTTTTTGAAGGCTTAAAAAAGTTGGAATCTGAAGGAATCAGAACAGTTAAGGAACTCAATGAGCAGCAAGAATTACTCCCTGAAAACTTAAAAACAGAATTGCTCCGATGGAAATTAAGCGGTGTTTAATTCATCAAGGAAAGAACTACCGGAATATCATCTGACATGATATAATCAGGATTCTTTGCTATCGCTTTCTTGATAGATGCTGGAGATCTAATATCAAAGACTACAGATTTTTTACCCAACAATTGCAATGTTTTCACCTGTTGCTCGGATAACATTTTATTGCGTATCACAAGTCCAACTACCTTTGGATGGTTTTGCAATAGTTGAATCCCTTCCTCAAAATCATCCGTTGCGAAATAAATAGAAAAATCATTTTCCAAGTATTCCAATAAGGATGGATCCGATACAACACCATGTATATTTAAATGCTCTTCGATATGCAGAGACCTCAGAGCATCAAAAAACAAAGCGAAAGAAATTTTTTGATCATTACAATTATTATAGTGACGGAAATCTAGAAAAATTTCTTTAGAACCAAAACCATCAATCAATAAAGAATCTAGTTGCTGCAAAGATTCGTGATGAAAACTTGAATAATGAATTGATTTGAGTGTTGATGAATTTAAATTATTGACACAAGATTGTCCATCAGTAGAAGAAGATAAATTTACATCATGATACAACCACAAGTCACCATCAGCTGACATTTGAACATCTATCTCAATTCCTTCTATTTGGAAATAGTTCAATGCTAAATCAATGGCTTCTTTAGAATTATCATGAAAAATAGAATTACTCATTTCCAATCCCATTGCGGCGTGACCAATAGCGATTGATTGAGTGTTTTTTGAATCTTTTCCGCAAGAAAAAAGAAGTAAAGCGCTAAAAATAAAGAAACTACAACGCATACGCCAATCCTATTTTAAACTGGTAATTTAAAAACAAAAATCTATTACCTGATCCATTAGAAATCGAAAAAGTTTTTAAACTTGGCCCAGCGCTTGACTGCTGAAACAAATATATTTTACTTAAACCAAGTGGGATTTTTAATTGGTACCCCAGTCCTAGTTGATAGTCTGAAATTACCGAATTTAATTTCATAACAGCGTATTTCGCGCACAGCAAAGGTTGAATATACATTTTTTGTTTCTTACTACTAAAATCATACGCTACAAAACCATCTAATTCAGGATACATGTTGGAAGAAAAAAAAGTGGCTCGTGTTCCAAACCCAAGACTCAAACCTAGGATCCATTTACGATGTTGCAATTGAGTACCAATTCCAGTAAACAAATCCATTTTCTGAACCGAAGTTGAAAACGTAAATGAATAAGTGTCTTGCTTACGAAGAGTACTATCAATATTATGCTGGGATAAAATAAAAAAAGGAAAAATAAATATAAATAAAAGCGAACAAGAACTATTCTTCATCGAACAATTTCATTTGATCCTCTTCGTCTTCATCTTTGGATAAATCCCATTCCATTGTAGGCATTTCAGCTGCATCGTCAATATCTTCAGCATCTTCACTCAATACAAGTACTTCCTCTTCAACAGGCCAAGCTTCAGGACTTTCATCAATTGGGTGTGTAAGTACAATCTCCTTCACCTTTAATTTAGTAATTTGATTTCCTTGCGCTTTCATTCCTTTCACCTCGATTAGATCCGCCATATTGAGAACGGTGTCAGCCAAATTCTTAGTTTCCTTCAATAATTTATTATACACTATTTTAATTTCAGGTCTAAAAGCGGTCGAAACGGTATCTAAATAAGATCCTGGCATTTCACTAATAAACGAGACTCTTTTATCGGCTGTAACTTCACAAATAAAGCGCTTCACAAAATGCAAATCCTTTTCAGCGTCAAAATACACTGCTGAAATGGGTCGGTCTTGCATCCATTTTTCAATATGAATTTTATCTTCATCAAAATGAGTAGAAAGATCAAAAGAACTCAAACGGTAATCCCCATTTTTATAGAGCGTTAACAACTTATCATTGCCTTTGAAAGATCCTAAAAACTTTCCTCTTCCTTCATCATTAAGTCTACCAACAATCGCATCGTACCAAATTTTACGAGCCGCCAAGGTAGATCCCCCTACCTCTTTTTGTATGATTTTCTGAACAATTTCCTTAGTAACACGATTTCCAGCAGAATTCCTTCCCTTGATCAATAACTCTCCTAAATCGATATCAAAACGCAATCTTTTGAGATGTGGTCTTGGTCGGAGCATTACGCTAACCACTTCCCTCTCACCATTTGGATGCACAGAGAAATAGAGCATTTTTGAACCTTTAACACCTTTCGTTAAATCATATTCAGTATCTCTAGTAATTGAATTTACATAGAAGCGTTTCATCATGGTCGCACCGCCCAATCCATCTTGATAAAATAAATGATAAATCGTACGCGTATCCCCTTTCTTCCAAACACTTGCAAAAATAAGATCCTTACCTACGAATTTCTTATCAGAAACTTTAGAAACCATCATTTTTCCACTAGCAAAGAAACAAATGATATCATCAATTTCAGAGCAATCGCTTACAGGATCATTTTTCTTAAGTCCATAACCGATGAAGCCTTCTTCATAATCAACATACAATTTTCTGTTCGCAATAATTACTTTCGTAGCATTGATGGTGTCAAAAGCTTTAATTTCAGTTTTGCGTTCCTTCCCAAGACCAAAGCGTTTTTTTAAATCCTTAAAATACTCGATGGCATATTCTACCAAGGTCGCAAGATGAGCTTTCACTATTTCCATCTCCTCCTCAATTTTCAGCAAGGCATCATCCGCCTTAAACGCATCAAAACGCGTAATCCGAATCATTGGAATTTGGGTCAGTCTATGCAAATCTTCATCAACAATGGTGCGAATCAATTGCTTTTTAAACGGTAAGAAAGAAGCATATAAATATTCATAAAGCGCTTCTTTATCAGAATAAAGTTTGAAATCAATGTACATTTCATGGTTAATAAAAAGCTTTTCAAGTGTTGAGAAATGCCATTGTCTTTCCAATTCATCTAATTTAATTTCTAGTTCCAATTTAAGTAAGCGAACCGTATGATCCGTATTGATGCGCAATATTTCAGACACACCAATAAATCTTGGTCTATCACCATCAATTATAGAAGAGTTTGGAGAAATTGAAATCTCACAATCCGTAAAGGCATAAAGTGCATCGATTGACTTATCTGGAGACACTCCCGGTGCAAGATGAACAATAATTTCAGCTATAGATGAAGTGTTATCTTCAATCTTTTTGATTTTAATTTTTCCTTTATCGTTTGCTTTGAGCACGGATTCAATCAAAGAACTTGTGGTAGTTCCGATTGGAATTTCGTGAATAATCAAAGTTTTATTGTCTACTTTTTTAATTTTTGCTCTAACCCGAACACGCCCACCTCTAAGTCCATCATTATAACCACTAAAATCGGCCATCCCACCATTTGGAAAATCGGGTAAAATCTCCACTTTTTTTCCACGCAAATGATTAATGGATTGGTCGATTAATTCAATAAAATTATGAGGTAAGAATTTACATGCCATACCTACTGCAATACCTTCCGCTCCTTGAGCTAAGAGCAAAGGGAATTTCATCGGTAATTGTTCTGGCTCCTTATTGCGACCATCATATGAGGTCAACCAATTGGTAGTTTTAGGATTGAAAGCAACATGCAAAGCAAATTTCGAAAGTCGTGCTTCAATATAACGCGCAGCAGCTGCACCGTCACCAGTAAGAGTATTTCCCCAGTTTCCCTGGCAATCAATTAATAAATCTTTTTGTCCCAACTGCACCAAGGCATCACCAATAGAAGCATCACCATGAGGGTGGTACTTCATGGTATTTCCGATAATATTGGCTACCTTATTATACCTTCCATCTTCCAATTCTTTCATGGAATGCAGGATTCTTCTCTGAACTGGTTTTAAACCATCCATTAACGCCGGAACAGCGCGTTCAAGAATTACATAACTTGCATAATCCAAGAACCAATTTTCATACAATCCACCAACGGGAATTATCTTCTCATCGACTTTCTTTCCTTCAAAAGGATTGTGTTCATCATTTTCATGATTTAAATTATCTTCTATTTCCTCTTCCGCCATATCTACGAAGCTATTTCTAAATCAGTATCATCACTTTGCACTCCGGCCATTTCAGCAGGATCCTTTTCAACGCGCAAATTATCAATTATAAATTCTTGACGCTCCTGCGTATTTTTACCCATATAATAAGACAAGATAGAATCTATCGAAGCATCTTTGGTTAACAAAACCGGTTCGAGACGAATATCTTCCCCAATAAAATGAATAAATTCATCGGGAGAAATCTCACCTAGTCCTTTAAAACGGGTGATTTCAGCTTGTTTGCCAATTTCTTCCATTGCTTTCTTTCGCTCTTCTTCTGAGTAACAATACAAAGTTTTCTTCTTATTTCGTACTCTAAACAGTGGTGTTTGAAGCACATAAACATGATTCCTTTTAACAAGATCGGGAAAAAACTGTAAAAAGAAAGTCAAGAGTAGCATTCGAATATGCATACCATCGACATCGGCATCTGTAGCGATAACAATTTTGTTATACCTCAGATTATCCATTTCTTCTTCAATATCTAAGGCTGCTTGAATGAGATTAAACTCCTCATTTTCATAGACCACTTTTTTGGTCAAGCCGTAACAATTGAGTGGTTTACCACGAAGAGAAAACACCGCTTGAGTATTCACATCGCGGGATTTCGTAATGGATCCACTTGCAGAATCACCCTCGGTAATAAACAGCGTAGTTTCTTCACGACGCAGATCTTTTAGATCAGGAAGATGAATACGACAATCCCGTAATTTTTTATTGTGGACACTGGATTTCTTAGATCTATCTCTTGCAATTTTTCGAATTCCAGCCAATTCTTTTCGTTCGCGTTCAGATTGCTTAATTTTCTTTTCAATCGTTTCTGCGACATCTGGATTTCTGTGCAAATAATTATCCAGTTTATCTTTTAGAAAATCATTAATAAAAGCACGCATTGATTTTCCACCTGGCTCAATTTCTTGAGACCCTAATTTTGTTTTAGTTTGAGATTCAAATACGGGCTCCACTACTTTCACTGCAATAGCTGCAACAATAGATTGTCTAATATCAGAAGCCTCATAGTTTTTATTGTAAAAATCACGGATCACCTTAGCAACCGATTCCCGAAAAGCACTTTGATGCGTTCCTCCTTGAGTAGTATGTTGACCATTAACAAAAGAATAATAGTCTTCACCATAAGTTTTACCATGTGTAAAAGCTACTTCGATATCTTCGTCCTCAATATGAATAATAGGGTACAATGGATCTCCATCCATATTATTCTCTAATAAATCCTTTAAGCCATCTTTAGACTGAAAGCGTTCGCCATTAAAATGAATTGAAAGCCCTCTATTCAAGTAGCAATAATTCCAAATCATTTTTTCTAAATAGGCCGTTTTGAAGGCATATTTTTTAAAAATACTTTCATCTGGTACGAATTCTACATAGGTACCATTGGCCTCATCCGTTTTTTCTAATGGTAATTCATTGATTAATTCCCCACGAGAAAAAGAAGCTTGTTTTTTCTCTCCATCACGGACAGAATACAACATAAAATGTGATGAGAGCGCATTTACAGCTTTAGAACCCACTCCATTTAAACCTACAGATTTCTTAAAGGCTTTTGAATCATATTTTCCACCTGTATTCATTTTAGAAACCACCTCAACCACCTTTCCAAGTGGAATACCGCGTCCATAATCTCGAATGGAAACCTTCCCATCTTTCACCTTAATCTCTACCTTCTTCCCATTCCCCATCACATATTCATCGATGCAATTGTCTATCACCTCTTTTGCAAGAATATATATTCCATCATCAGCTGCTGCACCATCGCCCAACTTCCCAATGTACATTCCGGGACGCAAGCGAATATGTTCTTTCCAATCTAGGGAACGGATATTATCTTCAGTATATTGATTTTCGCTCATTTTATTCTAATGAAATGTATTCTAACAAATATAAGAGGATATGCAAGTCACTCAACATTGATTATAAACGAGTTATAAACTACTTTTCGTTGAAAATCATTGCACAATAGTTCTAGTCGCAATAAGTAGATATAAAAAAATATTTAGGCATAAAAAAAGCCGACAAAAGCCGGCTTTAAAAAATTAATTATTACTTGTTAAGCTTTCAAGCGCTTAGAGAAGTCAATAAGAATTGGAGTTGCAACACATAAAGAGGAGTAGGTTCCAATAACTACACCTACCAACAATGCGAACAAGAATCCTTTGATTGCTGGTCCACCGAAAATGAACATGATTAAAACAACAACGAACAAGATCATGGAAGTGTTAAAAGTTCTACTTAGTGTAGTATTCAATGATCTATTAATGATTTCATAGTGGTGATCATCTGGACCACTTTTTCTAAGATTCTCTCGAATCCTATCAAATACAATGACGGTATCATTCATGGAGTATCCTATGACTGTCAAAATTGCAGCAATAAACGCTTGATTCACATCTAAGCTAAACGGCAAATAACCGTGAAACAAAGAGAAAATTGAAATTACAAAGAAAGCATCATGCGCCAATCCAACAATAGCACCAATAGAATATTGCCAGTGACCGAAGCGGATCAAGATATAGGCAAAGATTGCCAACATAGAAAGCGTAATCGCAATTGCAGAAGAAGACCACAACTCATTTGAAATAGAGGCAGAAATACTTCTTGATTCTACAATTTTATAGGCACCCATTTTTGCTTTGCATTCTTCGAGTCCTTTAGTCAATTTAGCAGTAACTTCAGGTGTTGCCTTATCGTTTTTCAATTTATAATTGGTAACGATTTCAACATTATAATCATTAGATTTCGTTTTCAAATCTATCGAAGCAACCTCTTTATTTTCAACGAAAACTTTAGATAATTCACTTCTGATTCCTTCGATATCAGCTTTCTTTTCAAACTTCACAACATAAGTTCTACCACCGGTAAATTCAACACTTTGTTTCAAACCTCTTGTCACCATTCCACCAATACCAATTAGTGTAACAGATATAGAGAAGATGTAGAAATACTTTCTTTTTCCTACCCAATCAAAATGGAAGTTTTGGAACAAACCTTTTGAGAACTTAGTATGAAATGAAATCTCCTGATTCTTATTCAACCAAGTATTAATAATCAATTTAGAAATAATGATGGCTGAGAACATGGAAGTAAAAATACCAATGATCAAAGTTGTCGCGAAAGACTCAATCTCACCTGTACCGAAAGACTTCAAGATAATCGCAACCAATAAGTGCGTTACATTGGCATCAATAATAGAAGGTAAGGCTTTTTGGAATCCAACAGCAATAGCGGCTTTCATATCCATTCCAGCGCGTTGTTCTTCTCGAATCCTTTCAAAGATCAAGATGTTAGCATCAACAGCCGTACCGATAGTAAGAACAATACCTGCAATACCGGCTAAAGTCAATACAGCTCCAAAAGAAGCCAAGCATCCAAAGATCAAAACTACATTGACAGCCAAAGCAATATTTGCAGCCAAACCTGCTTTTCCATAATAGAAGAACATATAGAATAAAACAGCAATAAAGGCAAAACCAAATGAAATCAAACCTGCTTGAGAATTTTCCATACCGATGGTTGGACCCACTTTCATTTGTTCTAGGATAGTACAAGGAGCAGGTAAAGCACCACCATTAAGTAATCCAGCTAAACTTTCAGCTTCCTCAAAAGAAAACGAACCAGAAATTTGAGTATTACCCGTAGTAATTGGATTGATAACAGTAGGAGCACTAAAAACAACATTATCCATTGTAATCGCAACAATACGATTTACATTTTCAGTTGTCATTTTTCCCCATTCGTCAGATCCTTCTGCCGTCATTTGTAGATCAACAGTAATCTTACCATCTCTCTGATCAAATCCAGTAGAAGCTTTTGCGATATGAGAACCATTTACACGCGCCTTACCCGATTCAGGAACCTTACAAGCATAAAGCATATAAGCAACTTGCTTTGTTTTTGCGTTAACTTCTTCCGCTTCTGCTGCCCACATAAATTTAATAGAAGGAGAGAAGTTTGACATGACATCACTTCTTCTCAACAATACTTCCACCGCAGATTTATTTTCCCCTGAAACAGTTCCAATAGCGTATTCACCTACTGGTTGAATCAAATCTTTTAAACCTTTGTTTTTACCTACAAGTGGCTTAAGCGATGTTTGATTTTTTAGTGTGTCTTTAAAAACAGTTGTGTCTGAAGGGTCAACTACCACTTCAGTTCTGCGAGAAACAGCATCTGCAAGATCCCATTCTGATTTAATTTGAGTTGGTGTATACGTTTCGAAAAACTCTAAGTTGGCTGTAGATTGTAATTTCTCTGCCACCGTATTTTCATCTTGAACCCCTGGAAGTTCGATATACAATCTGTTTTTCGCTAAATCTTTTTGGATATTTGGTTGAGCAACACCAAATTGATTGATTCTTCTGTTCATGATTTGTTCAACACCTGTCATGGAAGAAGAAATCAAACTTTTGAAATATTGAACTACCTCATCATTGGAGGATTTAATTCCAATAGCATCGCCTTTCAGAATTCTATTTAATTCAAAAGACTTACCGTTAATTTTATTGTTTTCATCAACAAAGATTTTTAAAAAATCAGGCTCTCCATTTTTAGCTCTTGCTAAAGCTGCTTCGTAAGGCTTCTTGAATTTTAAATCATTTTGATTTTTAGCATAATTTTTCACCAAGTCAGGAATCGAAATTTCCATCGTAACACTCATCCCACCTACAAGATCCAAACCGAAAGCTAGAGATCTTTTCTTCACTTCAGAGAAAGTTGAACCTAATACAGGATAAACTTCCTTCTTTCCTTTTTCACGCAAAATTTCATTTACAAAAGCAGCTTTTGCCAAATCCATCGCCTCTGGCTGATTGAAATCAACCTTAGTGCCATTTCCTAAGTAGGCAATACCATCATTTTTCTTTGCATCTTCTCGAAGTTGATTCACTTTTAAATCAGCCTCTTTACTTGCTCTCTTTTCAACATTTCCTGCCACCCAAGTGAACGATAACTGATAAATACAAACAACAGTAAGTATAATCGTTATAAACCAAAAGAATCCTTTATTTCTCATTTACACAAATTTTATCCTATTTTTAAGGTTGCAAATATAGAATTTAGGTTTGGGAAAATCAACTTAATAGGCCACTATTTACCTAATAATATGGGATTTGTGTATAAGAAAAGAGAAAATTATTTTAATTGACGATAGAACTCTAGTAATTTCACTCCAAATTTCTCCCAAGTGTTTTCTGTATTGATCTGTCTTATAGCACTTTGAAACGCTTCTTGTTGATTTGATGCAAAAAAAGAAACAAGTGACTCTGCTAGAGCTTCAGGTGCTACTTTATCAACAATAAGCCCAGTTTTTTGATGTAAAATCGTTTCCGCTAAACCACCCACATTTGTTGCAATCAAAGGTAATTCAAAATGATTGGCGATACTTGTTATTCCACTTTGCGTAGCCGATTTATAAGGCAATACCCCAACATCCGCTGCAGAGAAAAAGAATTTAACCTCCTCATCACCAATATAATGATTGAACAAACTGACCTTATCTTTTAATCGATGCTCAGCAATTAGAAGATCATATTTCTCAAAACTTCCATAAACCTCCCCTGCGACAATTAAGTGAAAACTATCATCCAAAAGAGAAAACGCTTCCAACAAAAGGTCCAAACCCTTATAATCGCGAATAATTCCAAAAAACAACACTATTTTTTTATCTACAAAACCCTCTAAATTCAGTTTTTTCAAAGCGTCAAGTTTCGAACATTTCTCTCCAAAGTGATCATACACTGGATGAGGAATGTAAAGATATTTTGCCTCTGGCAGAACCGATAACAAATCTTTTTTAACCTTATCTGACATCACGATAAAACCATCATTTCTCTTTAAAAAATAGCGATTGCACCAATGGTCAAAAAAACGTTTTTCATGAGGAATTACATTGTCTAAAATAGAAATTCTTACCGTTTTTTTGGCTTGCATACCCAATACAAATCCCAAACTTGGAGCAAAGAAAGTCATCCAATACTTAGTGATTATTAAGTCTGGACTGTTCTTTTTGATTCTTCTTCCCGTTGTCCAGTAGGTAAATGGATTAATACTATCTAACCATGACTTCGAAGCTATTGCATCTGCTTTATCATGAGGTCCGACCATTTGTGTTTTACCTGGAAACAGGATGTTAGGATATTGTCTTGTAAAGGTGATCGCCTCCAAAGAATTTTCTTTTTCTAGCGCACGATAGACCAGAGCATTGAACTGTGCAATTCCGCCGCGAAATGGATAAAAAGTAGATAGAAAAGTTATTTTCATTCCTTAATTAAGTTGACTCAGTGCTTCAAGAACTACTTCTGGAGTTATATCTAACATGCATGGATGATCTTTAGAGCATGAATTTCCGAAATAGCAACTACAAGCACTAGGAGGACCAACCAATATACCTCTTCCATACAATTCAAATTCGTGAGGATTAAAAATTGTATTCATCAGTACCAATTTCTTCTGCAAGGCAGTAGCAATATGCATCATCATAGTGACCTGAGTGACTACAACAGAACAATTATTGGTTATTGCTATAAACTCTTCAAGAGAAAACTGACCTGGATAATACACATCAGCGGCACTACTCAAGGCTTTATTTTTTTCATCTTCCAAGGCACCTCCTAAAAAAACAGGGCAATATCCTGCTGCTTTCAATTTCAGTGCTAGAGCCATCCAATGGGCATCAGACCAAAGACGCGTATTCCATCTTGGTCCACAGCCTGTATTCAGTCCAACGATTAACTTGTCCTGTGCTAAATCGGCAAAATTTTGCTTCCATTTACTATCAAATGTGCTATTTAATTTGATTTGATAAGGTTCTTTATTAAAAGTAAAGTGACAAATTTCAAAAATTTCTTCGAGGTAACTTTTGGTATTCTCTTTAGAAATTTGATCAAAAAAACCAGTCATTAATTTATGTTCCGCAGCTGGAGTACATGCAGCAAGATGATCATCTTCCCAAGTAAATCCATATTTTTCATCTGATGAAATGAGTTGCATCAGCAAACAAGCTTCCTTATCCTTATCAAGATTGATGACGATATCAAAAATGCTATTTTGAAGCGTAAAAATCGATACTGCATCTAAAGCACAAATAGTATCAATGGCATTTGAAGGTAAAATATCTGGACTTAGCGTTAACCAAGTAATATGGGCGTTAGCGTGTTCTTGGCGCAATTTGGACAACAAAGGTGTGGTGCGAATAACATCACCAAGAGCTCCCAATTTAATGATCAGAATACG
>Ga0304728_1001808_pt1 | contig 14505 bp, 13 predicted proteins | sample C_130625_MF_Meta_FD_190476 | JGI IMG/M metagenome (GOLD analysis project Ga0304728, IMG submission 190476) | Freshwater microbial communities from Lake Croche, Canada to study carbon cycling - C_130625_MF_MetaG (v2) (version 2) | ecosystem: Environmental > Aquatic > Freshwater > Lake | place... | reverse complement strand
AGAATTCTTTTCGAATTCTCTGGTCGCAAATGTAAGTGCTGCCTTTGAGGAAGAGTTATCTCTGCTGCCTGGTGCCCTTGAGATATTGCAAGATGCTAAGGCAATGGGAATTCCGATTGCACTGGTATCAGCATCACCACGAGAATTAGTTGAGGCCTGTGATCGATTCTTGGGTGGTGATTTCTTTGACGCGCTTATTTCATGTGATGATGTGGTCAACACAAAACCAGATCCAGAAAGTTACGTAAAGGCGGCAGAAATTCTTGGTGTTTCAATCACTAATTGTTTGGTCTTTGAGGATTCGTTAACCGGTGTCACTTCAGGTAAGGCCAGTGGCGCAAAAGTTATTGCCATTCCACATCTGGTTCCAATTCAAGAGGATGATCAGGTTAAGGTTATTAAATCCTTGGCTGGAATACGGGTAACCGATCTTTTCAATCTCCACTAGTATCTGCGTGTGAGTAAAGATGATGGTAGCGCGGTATTCAAAGTAGGAGATCGCGTTCAACTAACAGATGCCAAAGGCAAACTGCACTCGATAACACTGCAACCCAATCAGGAATGGCACACCCATAACGGTTGGCTGCTTCACAATGACCTTATTGGTAAACATCAGGGGATCGTGGTTGAAACCTCAGGTGGTCTCAAATTCTTAGCATTTAAGCCGCTCCTGGCAGATTATGTCCTGACTATGCCAAGAGGCGCGACAATCGTTTATCCGAAAGATGCCGCAATGATTTTGGGAATTGCCGATATCGGACCGGGATCACGGGTTCTAGAAGCTGGGGTGGGTTCTGGTGCGCTTACGATCTCGCTATTACGAGCGGTTGGTCCCACTGGTTCGGTAGATTCATTTGAGAAGCGGGATGAATTTGCCAATGTTGCGAGTAAAAATATCAAGCATTATTTTGGTGAGGTTCCAGAAAATTGGTCTCTCACTTTGGGGGCAGTTGAAGAATATGAGCACAGTAAAACGTATGACCGAATTGTTCTAGATATGTTGGCACCATGGGAATGTGTAGAAATGGCTGCCAGAATTTTGGAGCCAGGTGGCGTTTTTATCGCTTACGTCGCCACGACAACGCAACTCTCACAGGTAGCCGAAGCAATTAAGAGCTCCGGTCAATTTATCGAACCAGAAAGTAGCGAGAGCATGGTTCGGGGTTGGCACCATGAAGGACTTGCCGTGCGCCCGCAGCACCGGATGATCGGACATACTGCATTCCTAATTATGACCAGGCGCTTGGCCCATGGAACTATCGCACCTTTGCGACGCCGTAGACCTTCGAAAGGTTCCTATGGAACTAACGAGAGTGAAAGTTAATTATTTAACAGCGATTAGATCCACAACGAAAATTAGAGTTTCATTTGGGGCAATTGGACCAGCACCGTTTGCACCGTATCCAAGGGCTGGTGGAATGATTAATAGTCGGCGTCCGCCCACCTTCATCCCTGGTAACCCTTGCTGCCATCCGGGAATTACGTTTGCAAGAGGGAATGTTGCAGGCTTTCCGCTAGTCCACGATGTGTCAACAATTTTTCCAGTTGACCAGGCCATCAAGGTGTAATGAACGGTAAGAGTTGATGTTGGCAACACACCGGCGCCAGAACCAGCCGCAAGATCACGACTCGTTAGCGATTGTGGCGGATTTCCTTTCGGACTGCCTATGACTGGGGCGGAGCCTAGTGAGCCGGTTACTGAAACGTATTCAAGGTTCGAATCTGTCATGGCCTTTCCCTTTTGTTCCTTTTGCGCCGGTTGGGTATTTGGCAATTTTGAACCACCATCAGTTGTGCAAGCGCTTAGCAGTCCGGTCACGAGTAATGAAAGAGCTAGGACTGTTGCAGTCGATGCGCTTGCGCTCTTGCGCCTATGGGTGAAATGCAAAGTAACCTCCAAAATTCATAATTCAATAAGAGCAGGTTAGCAAGTTTTGCCTCGTTTTTAAGTGGAACTCGGTTATAGGCTAGTGCTATGGCTGATACTAAAACGGAACGTCTAGTTAATTTGACGCTTGCGCTCCTAGCCTCAAAGCGCTTTCTAAAAAAATCTGAGATTTTGCGCACAGTTGCGGGCTACGAGGGAAGCGCCGAATCAATGGACCGGATGTTTGAGCGTGATAAGGACGATCTTCGCGCTCTTGGTATCGAAATTGAAGTTGGTGATCTCGATGCATTTTTCGAAGATGAACCTGGCTACCGAATATCTCGCGACAGTTACAGTTTAGAGGTTCCTGGTCTCTCACCACGCGAAATTGCCTATCTCTCGTTGGCTGCAAATTTTTGGAAAGATTCGACACTTACACCTGCAGCACAATCAGGAATTCGTAAGTTGAAATCACTTGGCATACCGGCAGCGATGGATCTGGCATCCACGATTGAATATCGTTTCGAGAATCCAAAGATCGCACTGTTAGAGATTACCGAAGCCATCGATCAATCTCGACAATTAGAATTTGAATATCAAAGCGAGAAGAGAAGTAAGCGTCGATTAGCGCCCTATCGTGTTCTCTTATGGAACGGTTTTTGGTATCTAGTTGGCCAAGATCTTGAAAAAGAAGAGATTCGAATGTTTAAGTTATCGCGTGTTATTGGTGATATTAAGGCGGTAGGAAAGAAGGGTGCGTTCCTAGCACCTGTTGATTTCGATGTCAGAACTGTTCTGCCCACCTCCGCCAAGGAGTCAGAAAATACTGCAAGGGTTGCAATTCGAAAAGGCGAGGCAATTACCCTGCGCGCCAACGGCAAGCTTGTCTCAGAGGGAGAATCGGTTGATACCTACGAAATTGATTACGATCTAATAACACCGTTTTTAAGAAGGATAATTTGGTACGGGGATAGTGTGGAAATTATCGAACCAGTCGAACTTCGTATCCAATTAATGACGCTAATTAGTGGGCTATCCCAATGAGCGAGTCATCAAGTGTCCGAACTGCACGCGCACTAGATCTCGTTCCATTTCTCTTGGAACATCAAGGAATTTCCGTTGAAGAGTTGGCAACCGAATTCGGTGTCTCAACGATACAAATCCTCGAAGATCTAAATCTGCTTTTTGTTTGTGGGCTTCCGGGATATTCTCCGTTAGAACTTATCGATATGAATTTTGAAGACGGGTATGTGACTGTTTCAGAGCCACAAGTGTTGGACAAACCTCGAAAACTTTCACGGCCTGAATTAACCACATTATTAGTCTCCTTAGAGGTTATGAAGTCCTTGGCGAAACCGGAAGTTCACGATGAACTTTCCAAACTTCAGTCAAAGCTACAATCAGCGCTTTCGATCAAGCCGACAATAGATGTTGTGGTTAATTCAACTGCAGATCCAAAACTCGAAGAAATATCGCACGCACTAGATAAGGGGATCGCGCTAGATATCAGGTACTTGAGCGCACACAGCGATAAAGAGTCATGGCGATTAATTATCCCTAATAGGATTTATGTTGAAGGTCAGAACACTTTTGTACAAGCTTGGTGCGAGAGTTCCAAGGGTGAGCGAGTATTTAGGTTAGATCGAATCTTGGAGTTGACGAGAAACGAAGGCGCCTTCGTGCCAGGGCTCAACCGAGAACTAAATGGGGAACTAAATTTGGAAGATGTCGGTTACGTTGATGGATTTACCCTATTGGTTTCCCCAGGAGCTCGAATTTTTCTTGAAGAGAATGCGCAAATAGTTAGTCATCAAAAGGAGGTCCCAGGTGGCGTTGAGGTGGAAATAGCGCCAATTGATCCGACTTGGTTGGTTCGTACGATCGCTGGTTTCGGTGCTCAAGTTTCGGTGCTAAATCCACCAAGCCTTAAAGCGGAGTTAGCCAACCACCTAGAAGCTATCAAATTGCTCTATACCTGACCCATACTTAACCCAGGCTTAACCCATGAGCAGGCCACGAACCACTATCCTTAGGACCACAGGCAAAGCGAACTCGGCGTTAGGAAAAACATGTTAAGAGGACTTGAAGGTTGGCATTTCATAGTTTTAGCCCTAGTTTTTGTTGTACTTTTTGGTGCCAAGAAACTTCCTGATTCAGCGCGTTCTTTGGCCAAGTCACTTAAGATCTTTAAGAGTGAATTAAAAGATGGCGAAGTAAAGAAAGAAAAGCCTGACTCCGGAACTAATTCAGCAGAATAGATAGTAAATGAGCTCGAATTTGAGCGGTGGTATGCCGTTATTGGCTCATTTCGCCGAGCTACGAAAAAGGATATTTAAGTCGGCGCTGGCAATAATTCTCGGCGGCTTTCTAGGTTGGTTCCTTTATGACTCGATAATCAATCATCTGGCATCACCGATCTGTAATCTAAAAGAATCGATGAAACTTGGAAAATCGAGCTGTGGAATTCTCTATATAAATGGCGTGCTAGGTCCGATCGATCTGAAATTCAAGATCTCCCTTCTTATCGGTGTAATTCTTTCTGCCCCCATTTGGCTTTATCAGGTCTGGGCCTTCATCGCTCCAGCAATGAAGGGTCGTGAAAAACGGAATTCAATATTTTTCATGCTTTGCGCAATACCTTTCTTTGGTATCGGTATTTACGTGGGTTACCTAGTTCTCCCGATTGCGGTAAAAGTGCTGCTCGGCTTTACCCCATCATCTTTAACAAATCTGGTTAAATTCGACGACTACTTAAATTTTGTACTTCAACTAATTCTTATCTTTGGAATTGCCTTTGAGTTGCCAGTCTTCCTCGTTTCACTTAATTTAGCTGGAGTTCTTCGCGGCAAGGGAATTCTAAAACCTTGGCGCTTTGCGGTTTTTGGGATTACTTTATTCTCGGCAATTTTCACACCGACAGGAGACCCATTCACAATGGGCTTGTTAGCCATTCCGTTAATCTGCCTTTATTTCCTAGCAGGTGGGATTGCAATTCTTGTAGATATCAGGCGTGCCAGGAATGAAGAATGAAGCAGGTCTTACTTTTAGGAAATCCAAAATCTGGCAGAGGAAAATCTGCTCTTTACATGGAACTATTTCAGCGAGGGTTTGCTGCACATGGCGTGGCTACTATTTTGGTCTCAGGAGTAAGCGCGAATGAGAACTCCAGAGCACTTCATAGCTCTCTCTCACAAAATATTGATGCGGTAGTAGTGATTGGGGGAGATGGCTCGGTTCACTTGGCTATTCAAGAGCTTGCTCTCTCGGAGATTCCCCTTTACGTCTTTCCTTGTGGAACTGGAAATGATTTCGCTCGGACTGGCGGATCGCTGGATCTTGATGTGAACCGAGCTGTGACACGAATTTTAGAGACGAAGCCGACCGAAATAGATCTAGGGCGAACGCATAGTCAGACCGGATCGCAATGGTTTGGTCAGGTTCTCAGCACCGGCTTTGATTCTTTGGTAAATGAGCGGGCCAACAAGTTTCGCTTTATTAAAGGTCAGATTAAATACACAATCGCAACACTTTTGGAATTGCCACTGTTCCGCCCTTACGAGTACCAGGTAATCACGCCGGCGGGCACACGTAACATTCCAGCAATGCTCATTGCGGTTGCCAACGGTGCGTCTTACGGTGGCGGAATGCAAATTTGCCCAACCGCGGATCGAACAGATGGTCTTTTCGACGTAATGGTTCTTCATCCAGTGAGTAAATTTGAGTTATTGCGAGTCTTTCCAAAAGTTTTTCAAGGTAAGCACGTAAATCATCCAGCTGTTGAATTTATTAGATTAGCTAAACTGACGCTTGAGTCCGATGCTCTGGCTTATGCCGATGGCGAGCGAATTGGGACGCTGCCCATAAATATTGAGATCGTTCCCCGAGCGCTGAAAGTTTGGGCAACGAGTTGAGCACGGTGCCGCTTTCACCGAGTGAGCGCTTTGCTGCTGCGAAGGCGAAGAAGTCATTTGAGAAAACAGAGGATTTCATTGCACGTTATCCCTTTGATTTGGATGCCTTCCAGATCCAAGGTTGTCACGCCCTAGAAAGTGGTAAATCAGTCCTCGTCGCGGCGCCAACCGGCGCAGGTAAAACCATAGTTGGAGAATTTGCCGCCCACTTAGCGCTAGAGGCGGGCAAGAAATGTTTTTACACGACGCCAATCAAGGCGCTTTCGAATCAAAAGTTTCAAGATTTATCAAACATATTTGGGGAAGAGCAAGTTGGTCTTTTGACCGGAGACACATCTGTAAATTCCGAAGCCAACATTGTGATCATGACAACGGAAGTACTTCGGAACATGATTTATTCATCTTCCAACACCCTAGCGGACCTCAAGTACGTTGTGATGGATGAAGTGCATTATCTTGCCGACAGATTTCGAGGCGCAGTTTGGGAAGAAATCCTTATTCATCTTCCAGAGAGTATTTCGATTGCCGCACTGAGCGCGACTGTTTCTAATGCTGAAGAATTTGGTGATTGGTTGCAGACAGTTCGAGGTGAAACCAAGGTAATTGTTAGTGAAAATCGCCCAGTTCCGCTCTACCAACATGTTCTGTTTGGGCCGAAGTTACTCGACCTATTTGTGGGCAATGCAAAAATTAATCCAGAAATTCTAAAACTTGAAAAAGATTCAATGCGCTCGGTAAAGGTTGCTCATAGGGGTGGACCACGGGATCGTCGGAGCTGGCAGGAGAATAAATCACTCACGCCCACGATTAAATCTTTGTCGCGGGCTGAGGTCATCGAAAAACTGGATCGCGAAAATTTATTGCCTGCGATCACATTCATTTTTTCACGTGCCGGTTGTGATGCTGCCGTTAAGCAGTGCCTGTCTGCTGGGTTACGCCTAACCGACAGTGACGAACGATCGATTATCCGAGAAGTTATCGCGGAGAAAACGCGAAATCTACCCGACGATGACCTGGCAATTTTAGGATTCCATGAATGGGTCGATGCGCTAGAGCGCGGAGTTGCGGCGCATCATGCCGGCTTATTGCCCGCATTTAAAGAGACGGTTGAGGAACTATTTCAGCAAGGGCTAGTTAAAGCGGTTTTTGCGACCGAAACTTTAGCGCTTGGTATAAATATGCCAGCGAAAACAGTCGTATTGGAAAAGTTAACAAAATGGAATGGTGAATCTCATGTTTCAGTGACACCGGGGGAGTACACCCAATTAACTGGGCGGGCTGGTCGCCGGGGAATCGATATTGAAGGTAACGCGGTAATCCTTTGGAATAAGGATGTGGATTCTGCTTCCGCTGCAGGTCTTGCCTCGACTCGTACCTACCCACTTAAAAGTTCTTTTCAGCCTACGTACAACATGACGATCAATCTGATCTCTCAATTCGGTTCACAACGTGCCAGAACTTCACTCGAATCATCATTCGCACAATTTCAGGCCGATAAGGCAGTTGTGGGATTAGCTCGAGCGATTGCAAAAAATACCGAGGCGATGGAACAGCTACAGAACGAGATTACCTGCCATCTGGGAGACTTTGTTGAATATTCGGATCTTCGTTTTGAGATCCGTGAATTAGAGAAATCGGCGACGTATAAGAGCAAGAAAACGAGGGCCTTTGATGAAGCGAAGATTTCTGAACTTCGTAGATCAATGCGAACCCATCCTTGTCACGGTTGCAGCGATAGAGAGACACATTCACGAATCGCTGAACGTGCCGATAGGTTACGAAGAGAAAACGCCGGCCTTACGGCCCGGGTTGCAAATCGAACGCACGTAATTGCCCGACGGTTTGATTTAATTAAAATAGTTTTGGATAAATTTGGATACATCAAAGATGATCAGATTACTGATTCGGGGAAATTATTGGCCAAGATTTATGGCGAGACGGATCTCTTGATAGCCCAACTCATTCGAAATGGCTCGCTTAACCAACTAACATCTACTGAATTGGTCTCAGCCCTCTCCACCCTTGTTTATGAAGCTAGGCGAGAGACAACCCCAAAAATCCCTAGGGGTGGGGTTGAAGATTTCTTACTTGAATTAACTAAAGCTTGGTCTGAAATAAATGAGGAGGAGACGGCACTTGGTCTAGAACCAATTCGCGACCCGGATCCAGGATTTTGTATGGCGGCCTACCGCTGGGCAAGTGGTCACTCGTTATCGGCAATTTTTAAGGGAACTGAATTAACGGTTGGCGACTTTGTTAGGTCTATGAAACAAATTATTGATCTACTTCGCCAGATTGCAATTGCATCGCCAAATCTTGCGCCGGTTGCCGCAAAAGCTCTTGCACAGATAGACCGGGGCGTTATTGCTTACGCTGGGATTCTCGTATGACCTTAATGTTGTTGGACAGTGCTTCACTTTGGTATCGCGCATATTTCGGAATGCCCGACACCCTTGTTTCTCCAACGGGTGAACCCGTCAATGCCATTCGTGGATATTTGGATATGACTGCTCGTTTAATTTCAATTTATAAACCTAATCGTCTGGTCGCGTGTATTGAAGGTGATTGGCGTCCGTCATGGCGAGTTGATCTCTTTCCGGAGTATAAAGCGAACCGGTTGGATGAGGAAGGTGATGAAGAAGAGCCCGACACATTGGGTCCGCAAATCCCCATCTTGTTGGATCTTCTTGAAGCCTTTGGGATTCCCTTGGTCGGCGTCGATGATTATGAAGCAGATGATGTGATGGCTTCTTTCGCGGTGCGCGAAAATGGGCCAATAAAGATTGTTACGGGAGATCGTGATTTATTCCAACTCGTAGATGATAAACGCAAGGTTTCAGTTGTTTATCTAGCTAAAGGAATTTCTAATCACGATCACGTAGATTTGAAGTGGATCGCTGATAAATACGAAATCCCGGGGGAGAGGTACGCGCTCTTTGCCATGATCAGAGGCGATGCATCAGACGGTCTTCCTGGAATTCGGGGAATCGGTGAAAAAGGGGCCGCAATAATTGCGAATGCGTTCACCAATCTTCCAGAAGTTATGTTAGCGGCAGAAAATGAAGATGATCGATTAACCCCAAATTTGCGAAAAAAACTACTTGAATCTTCGCAATACGCGAAAATTGCTCCCAAGCTAGTGTTTTGCGCTCTCGATGTTCCGCTACCAAAAATGGATTTAAAGCTCCCTAAGCGGCCGCCTAATTTGGATGAGATTTACCAGTATCAACGAGATTACGGGCTTGGTGCCAGCGTTGATAGATTAATAGCAGCGTTGGGCTGGTAGCCCGTGGTGAATCGATAATGGCTAAGTATCTGATAATTATTCCCACTTACAACGAAGCCGAGAATATTAAAGGTCTTCTAGTTGATTTACTAGAATTTATCGACAAAAATTCAATCTCTGACGAATTTATGATTTTGAATATTGATGACAATTCACCGGATGCGACTGCTCAAATCGTGAGAACGATTGCATCTTCTAAGATTTCCCAATTGAACCGTTCTGGAAAACTTGGACTCGGTTCGGCATATTTAGCTGGATTCACTTGGGGGCTAATTCGTGATTTTGATTTTTTCATAGAAATGGATGCAGATGGCTCTCATTCGGTAAGGGATCTTGCTAACTTAATAGCCGCCAGCGGCGGCGGAAAACTCGTAATCGGAACAAGATGGATGCCAGGTGGATCGGTGTCGAACTGGCCGTGGCACCGAAAAGCCATATCTAGATTGGGAACAAAATATGCGGCCACTGCCTTGGGATTTCCTTATCGGGATTTGACTAGCGGATATCGAGTGATATCAAGTTCAGTTCTACAGAAACTAGATCTGGCGAAAGTCACTGCTAAGGGCTACGCATTCCAGATTGAAATGGTTATGAAATCTGTCTACGTAGGATTTGAAATTATCGAAGTTCCAATAACTTTTACTGAGCGAACCAAGGGAAAGTCCAAGATGACTATAAGGATCGCTTTAGAAGCGTTTTTGAAGATCACTCAATGGGGATTTGAGCGTTTCTTGCGTAAGATCCATCTCCGATAATCTACATTATGTAAAGTAACTAGTTGATTGCCAATTCGGATATCGCCGGGCAGGAACAAATTAGGTTCCTATCCCCGTGAACTCCATCTATTCGACCCACCGTCGGCCAGTATTTGCCTGTTCTAGCCAGTTCAACGTTGTTTCCCGTCGGAAATGCCGCAATTTCTCGGGAGTATTTCCGATCCCAATTTTCGCGGACTAAATCGGCGCTGGTGTGTGGTGCAAAACGAAGTGGTGATTCCTCGATCGTTAGTAAACCAGCCTCGATATCGGCAATTTCGGCTCGAATCGAAACCATAGCCGTTATGAAACGTTCCAACTCGCGTAGGTCTTCAGACTCCGTTGGCTCGATCATCAAAGTGCCGGCAACTGGAAAACTCACAGTCGGAGCATGGAAACCATGATCCATCAAACGTTTTGCAACATCATCAACGGTAACACCCGTTTGCTTGGTAATTTCGCGTAAATCAATGATGCATTCGTGGGCAATGTAGCCATGTTTGCCTTTGTATAAAACTGGGTAATGTGGATCGAGTTTATTCGCCACGTAATTAGCGGAAAGAATTGCGATCTCGGTAGCTTTGGTTAAACCAGCCCCACCCATCATGCGGATATATGCCCAAGAAATTGGCAAGATGCCAGCCGAACCGAAAGGTGCGGAGCTAACTGGCCCGGGTCCTGTTATTGGTCCACAAGTTGGATCGCTCGGATGGTTTGGTAGGTATGGACCCAGGTGTGCTTTAGCAATTACTGGTCCAACACCTGGTCCCCCACCGCCATGAGGAATGCAGAACGTTTTGTGCAAATTTAGATGAGAAACATCTGCACCGAATTTACCGGGCTTTGCCAACCCAACTAGCGCATTGAGATTTGCGCCATCTACATAAACCTGACCGCCTGCATCATGCACAAGACCACAAATTTCACCAATTGCCTCTTCAAAAACCCCGTGAGTAGATGGGTAGGTAACCATCAACGCAGCAAGTGTTTCACGATGGGCCGCGATCTTTTCTTTTAAATCCGAGACGCTGACATTTCCTTCCTCATCACACGCGATAACAACGACTCGCATTCCAGCCATGACCGCGCTGGCCGCATTTGTACCATGTGCGCTAGATGGTATTAGGCAAATATCACGATCGAATTGCTTTTGTGCTTCTAGATAATTTTTAATTGCTAGTAAACCGGCGAATTCGCCTTGGGAACCAGCATTTGGTTGTAGTGAAACTGCGTCATAGCCAGTTATCTCAATTAACCAGGCAGACAATTGTGAAATTAGTTCACGAATTCCCGCGCTCTGATCAGCCGGCGCAAATGGGTGTAACTGCGAGAATTCTGGCCAAGTTACTGAAGCCATTTCCGTAGTTGAATTCAACTTCATCGTGCAAGAGCCCAACGGAATCATGGTGCGATCGAGTGCTAAATCACGATCGGAAAGTGTTCGCAAATATCGAAGCATCGAGGTTTCGGAATGATAAGTATTGAAAAGAGGATGAGTTAAGAATCCAGTGGAACGTTGATAACTCGTCGAAATATTCACATCTTGGGTAATCGTTTCGCCTTGAACACCAAAGAATCCAAGGATAATCTGTAAGTCATTTTGAACTGTGGCTTCATCTAACGTGATACCAATTTCAGATTTCGACACAACTCGAATGTTGAAACCCTTGGCAAGTGCGTTGCTTTGAATTTGGGCAGCATCCACTCCCCTGACAACAACGGTATCGAATAACTCCTTGGTCGGAATATCGAAACCAGCCTTGATCAAAGAATTCTTTAGGTAAGTGGTGAAACCAATAACCCGGTTGGATATTTCTTTCAAGCCTTGCGGCCCATGCCACATTGCATAAAGTCCTGACATCACAGCGAGTAGAACTTGTGCGGTACAGATATTTGATGTGGCTTTGTCGCGACGAATATGTTGCTCTCTAGTTTGCAACGCAAGTCGCAACGCAGGATTACCGTGTGAATCGACGCTTTGGCCGACTAAGCGTCCTGGTAGCGAACGCTCTAAGCCATTGCGTACCGCCATAAAACCAGCGTGTGGCCCGCCGAATCCCATAGGAACACCGAATCGCTGCGCTGACCCAATAGCAATATCAAATCCAAGTTCCCCAGCTGATTTAAAGACCGTTGACGCAAGTAAATCTGTCGCATAAATATTAAGAGAGTTCGCCTCTCGTAAAGCATCTAAGGCGTTTTGCGCACTAAACAACTCACCATCACTACCGACCTGCGCGAATATTGCGCCAAAAACTCCCATTGGGTAATCTGAAAATTGAAAATTCGCGAAATCAATCTCAAAGACCCTAATCTTCAGTGGCTTAGCCCGTGTCTGAATTACTGCTTTGATGTGCTGATGAAGGTTGTTATCGATCAAGAAGGCCGCTGCATCATCGCCTTGCCAGACTCTTCTCGCTAGTGTCATTGCTTCAGCAGCCGCACTAGCCTCGTCAAGCATTGATGCATTAGAGATAGCAAGACCTGTCATATCTGTAACTAAGGTTTGAAATGCAAAAATTGCCTCAAGTCTTCCCTGGCTTATCTCCGGTTGATACGGTGTGTATGCGGTGTACCAAGCTGGATTTTCAAGAACATTTCTCAAAATTACTGGTGGCGTTATAGTTCCGTAATAACCACTACCAATTAAAGATTTCATGACTTGATTTTTACCGGCCAAGGCTCGCAGTTCCGCAATAGTTGCCTCTTCGGAAATTCCAACTGGCATCGATTTCGACAATTTTTCTTCCAGAAGGATATTGCTAGGCACAACCTTTGCAATAAATTCATGGAGTGAACTTTCAGAGAGTTCTTTGAGCATGGTTGAAGTTTCGTTTTCGTCTGGACCAATGTGACGGTCCGCGAATTGCGAACGAGCTTTAGCCATTTACTACTCCCCTTGTTATCCCTCTCGATTCACCGAGAGATTCTTTTATAGGGGAAGGATAAAGTGTTTTACGCGCCTTTGCGCTTTCTACGCTCCGAGAGCTCGTCACTTTCCAGGCCACCAACGCCTTGCCCAGCGACGGTCGTCTCCCCAGTTGAAATTCGCTCACCTTGAAGGGTTGCCAGTGAACCTTCAACTTCACTCCATACTTTGCCGATTGCGATGCCGAAGACACCTTGGCCACCTTGAAGCAGATCCACAATCTCATCGGCACTGGCGCATTCATAAATCGAAGCACCATCAGACATCAAAGTCATACGTTCTAGATCTGAGATTCCCCGACTACGAAGATGCTCAACTGCGGTCCGAATATTCTGAAGGGATACGCCGGTATCAAGTAACCGTTTGACGATTTTTAAAACCAAAATATCTCTGAAACCATATAGTCGCTGAGAGCCAGAACCAGCAGCAGACTGAACGCCTGGTTCTACTAAGCCAGTACGGGCCCAATAATCCAATTGGCGATAAGTGATCCCAGCCGCAACGCAAGCCGTTGCACCCCGATAACCAATCTCTTGAGCTTCCTGATTTTCCTGATTCACAGGAAATGATGAAGCGTTAACGTCCGATTTTTCGGTCATTTCTTGTACTCACTTCTGTGGGGGAAGATCCTTTCGGATATGAGATAAGGGTAGTTTGCGGCCTGCGGTGGGGCAATAACCGACACGCTAGAACCTTAAAGTTAATCTTGAGGGTTACTAGAGGGTTACTAGAGGGTTGGTTAGATCAATCAGATCAGCCCAAAAAATCCTCTGGATTGATTTGATCCAAGAACTCGCGGAACTTCTCCACTTCGTCGTCAGATTGGTCCGGAATTTCTATTCCAGCAGCCTGAAATAACTCTTCACTAGCCAAAATTGGGCTATTTGTCCGAAGCGCCAGCGCGATTGCATCAGAAGGTCGGACTGACAGGGATCGTTCCCCCGAGAGATTGAGAGTGGCGTAGAAGATGCCATCCCGTAACTCTGTTAGGTGAATTGTCTGAAGTTCAACTTCCAAGGATTTTAGTAGGTTCACTATCAGATCGTGAGTTAAGGGCCGAGGTGGAGTCAACCCTTGTTGCGCAAATGCGATAGCTGTTGCTTCGACCGAGCCAACCCAAATCGGAAGAAAACGTATTCCACCAATTTCTTTTAAGAGAATGATCGGTTGGTTAGAAGGCATTTCAACTCGAACACCAACAACTTCTACGGGATGAAAGTTCAATTACTTGGCGCGACCTAATCCAGCCGCGACTAGTGCCGCATGAAGACGAATTGATAGTGCAGCTAATTCTCGTTGAACTTCTTCAGCACGTGCTTGCGCGTCAGAACCCTTTTGACGAAGAAGTGGTGTGATGACCTGTTCAACTAAACCAATCTCGCGATCAGCTGCGGTCTTAAATGAACGCAAATGCCTTCCTTCAATTCCGAAGGCAGCCATCTCGGCTACCGCTCTAGCAATTTCAAGGCTATGCGCGTCAAAATAGCGGCCCTTCATTGTGACCAAGCCGAAGGATTCCAATTCTGCGAGCTGTGAATCAGTTAACCCGGAAGAAGCAATCAGTTCATCTCGTGAAAGCTTGAGCGTACTGTCCTGCAAGAAATTGCTCGGAGCGAAATCGCCATCGACGGTTGCAAGACGTGGCGCCGCAATTCCACCAGGTGCTGCTGCTGGTTGTAGGCCTCGATCGATTGCATCTAAATTCTCTTTTATTACGCGAAGCGGCAGGTATTGATCGCGCTGTGCCGATAGAACAT
>Ga0304728_1001802_pt1 | contig 14545 bp, 32 predicted proteins | sample C_130625_MF_Meta_FD_190476 | JGI IMG/M metagenome (GOLD analysis project Ga0304728, IMG submission 190476) | Freshwater microbial communities from Lake Croche, Canada to study carbon cycling - C_130625_MF_MetaG (v2) (version 2) | ecosystem: Environmental > Aquatic > Freshwater > Lake | place... | reverse complement strand
CATCCTTCCCAGATAGCTAGATCATCTTGTTTTTTCCAATTATTAATAGGCACAGCTTCCATAGCTGATTTTAAGCTAGAGTACAACCCTGAGATCTCATATCGGTCTCCTCCTGTATCATACAGCAATGCATAAATTAATTTGATATTCATTATTCTATCCTTGTCTGTTGTAAGTCTGCTAGCCTAGCGCTCTCAACGCCGTCACTGTATCCTGATACCGTTGTATTAACTTGTTTTCTAGGAACTTTGGCCCTGGGTATGCGTTGGAAGTATTCTTCTATTGCGTGTTCTTTGTTGCGTACAACCAATGCCACGCTTTTGTCGTTGCTCATTGAATCCATTGTCTCTGCAATAGCTAATTCTAGCCGCTTGTCAATTGTAATACAATAGCCATCAAGGAAGCTGGCAGCCCAAGATCTTGATTGATGCCCATTGGTTATAATAAGTGATTTGCGCGCATCAGATCTCTTGTTGTTGAGTTCTGATACCATGTGCAAGCTTATCATACTGTATATCTTAATGCAAATTTCTATGTCATTGGCATACCCATAGATCTTACAATAACCCATACCCTCAAGAACTCGACAGAAATTATTGGCAGCTATAATATTAAGCAAAACAGATTTGTTGTGCATGAATGGCTCATCTATTTCTAACTTGACCATGGTTACATCGCTACTGCTGGTATGTCCCTTGAGCCTTGCTTCTTCTATCTGATACTTTAATATAAGTTGCTGGGCCTTGGCTTGCGCAGCCGCAACCTCACCAGGTTTATCACTCCTGGCAGCAACTTCTAGTATCTTCTGAATTAACTCAGTAATTTCATCTAACCTAGTCATTGCCCCTCCCTTCTCAGTTGATTATAAAGAGTCTAGATACTCTCTGGCTCTATTGAGTAGCTTAGTATGCCTGTCTAGCGTACTTTCTAAACTTTCAATAGTTGATATGAACATAACATGACACTTTTCATAGAGAACTGGATCTAGTGTTCCCTTGTGTTTATTGTACATTTTGAAATTGCGCAATGCCAAGCTTAGCAAGTTATTAATAACAAATATACTATCAATGTAACGTTGCATGATACTAGCAACATTTTTATCTTCTACTGACATATCGCCTCTTAAAGTGGTTAACTTATAAATATAACGATTTTATTTTGGCTATACTCTCCCTACCTTTCTATTATACAATAAAGAACAGATGCTTGTAGCTCTGCTACTAAAGCTTGTGATTGAGAACTTCAAAGACTTGAGCAAGTTGGTCTGCAATGATGATCTCTGTGTCACCTGTCTCACTATCTCCCACTGGGTTTACCCATTCATCTAAGTTATTTATATACACACTGCCCTCACTAAACCTAGCCATTGTAGCATCCCAATCAATAGACCAGCCCTTTTCCTTGCTCCAACATACTACATAATGATATTCCATAATTGCTCCCAATTTTTTAGCCTAGGACTGTTCAATAAGTTATCCGCGTTTTTGCTGCGCCACTCACGTAAACTTTCATTGAAACCCCGTATTAAGCTATATTTTGCTTGATTTTACTGCTATTACAGCTTGTACTAGTTACTTTCCTCACAACAATCACTGCAATCCCCACAGTCACCGCAGCGACCATCTCGACTTGCCAGTTCATATGATGCTCCACAGGTGTCACAATCACCCATTTCTTCAGGATCATCTATCATATCATTGCCTTTTCTGTATTGCATGCAATCACTGATCATGTTGCCTTCACGGTCAAGGCCTGTCATGCATTCACTGCACTCAAACATTTCCCATTGTGGATCGCCGTCAGGCCATGCATTGGTATTCCATTCATGAGCTGCTGGCTCATGTCCACAAACACAATTGTCTTCCATTATATTTCATCTCCTCTTTCGTGATCTCTGATAATCAATGATAAATTGATAAGCATATCTTCTGCCCGTTTAACATTGCCTTGTTGTATTGTATCACGGATGCTCAACAAGAACTCTGACATTTCTGTGTTAGTATATGGTTCACACATTATAACTCTCCTCCTTTGATTCCCTTGATCATTATATCAAGATAGGTAAATGCCTCCTGGTTGGCATTAATTAACAGCAATTGCCAGGCATGATTGAGCATTTCTAGTACTTCATCCTCACGGAATGTTCTTACATGTTCTTCCATTGTTCCTCCTCTATTGTAGTATCTGTTAAGAAACTATATATACGCTTGAGATTGTGAATAGCATGTTCTAAGCTATCACTTTCTTCTGCATTTTTAATAGCCCAAGCAGTCAAACTGATTGCAGCCTTTAATGTTTCTGGATCCATTATTATTCTCCTTCTAACTCTACAATGATTTCATTGAGTTGGCCTATCCTATCAAGAAGCCACTCTATTAATTCAAGAGCTTCGGTTAGATTGGTAGGTTCTTTCTTATTATAATCACTTAATTTCATTATCTCATTTCCTTACTGTTGTCGATGAGCCATGAACGTACAACATCATACATTGCTTCAGGGTCATCTGACATATCATTATACATTTCTTCAGACAAATCATTAGCGTTGAACACAATTAGATTGGTTGCATCGCCCCAGTTGCCATCATCACTTAAATAAATCCATTCTTCCATTGTTATTTCCCTTCTAACTCTGTGTCGACCCAATTATCCCAATCGATATTGTCCCACCAGAAATCAGATTCTGTTGATTTATCAATCTTTTGTTGTCTATCAAGCCATTGATTTAGTTTCTCATCTGCTTCTTCAGGACTGTTTGTTGTGATAACAACGTCCATAGAAACTCTAGTATAATAATATTTCATTTTTTTTCCTCCTTTCTGCCGGTGACGTGATAACCCTTTTCAATTACAAACACGTCGTCATACCAACCGTCTGTCCAATCAGGGCTGCCTTCATCAGGTTCGGGCATAGTTTCGTGAATGAATCCCCAACCCTCTTCGAAGCTGTCAAACTCCCTGGCGTCAAACATAATGTTGTCCGCCCAATCTCTAATAAGGTATTTCATTAGTCCTCTCCTACTATTTCGGCATAAAAGTCGCCAAGGGTCTTTTCCTCGAAGATAAGATTAGCGTGGTAAAACGCTTCATCAGCATCTTCAGCCATTACAGAGATGTCTATCGTGTATCGAACAGTCATCCACTCGGTTCCATCGGTGTCTTTACTCATTGTTTTCTCCTTGTTATCTATATGATACCATTGATCATCATCACCAGGCACACCAACAAATTGTGCTAGTGGTTGATTGCAATGTTTACAATTAATTGTTTCCATTATTCCTCCCTAATATTGTGTACAATGCGTAATGCTTCTGCAAAGCCTTGAGCAAAGCCATTTTCATAATCATTTTGCTTGATCATAGCTAATTTAATATGATGACGAGCTTCTGCACTAATCAATTCAAATGCTTTATCTATTTTTTTTCCCATTGTTTTCCTATTCTTTCTTTTCTTCATCATTATCCATTAACGGACAATCATCAAAGATCTGTTCACCAGTATCAAAACACATACATTCACCATAACGATCTTCATACTCGCTATGACTATCAGGGATATCCCATTGACCTACTATCTCTGTGCTTTCACCATCATAGTGAAGTTCTCCACCCCATCCCTGCTCTTCTTCAAACCACCAATCAAATGTGACTTTGAGTCCCATTTTATTTAGCTTATTGCCAAGAGCATAGATTACAGCTTCAGGTGGAGACCATGCTGTATTAAAATGGTATACTAATTTATATATACCATCAATTGTTTCATTATCAAAGTCATCGTCTACACTAGAATCATAAGCATTCCACTTGGTATCCCAATTACGAATGTTCCAATCATACCAATGATTACTATCAAACTTTAATGATTCTTCTAATGAAGTTCTTTTTGGTTCTGGACCATTGTACTCTTCCCAGAGTTCTTTGTCCGGAGTTATAATGCTATGAAAATTAAAATGCACAAATGTAGCTTCACCTCTTTCTATTTGAATGGGTGCTGGCCAAGCTAACATCTTTTTTATTTTATTTAAATTATTGATACTACCATATAATGTAACCATATTACTTACATGATTGGGCATAGTTTACCACCAACTATCATAATAGACATCATATCCTTTGCTGATGGCCTCCCGGGCAGCAACAATAAATGCAATGTCTTGTTCCTTATATTCTTCATCGGCATCATCACCAAAGAAGAAACCTTCAGTTTTTGGCATTTCTCCTCTGTTGATAGCTGTTTCAAGCTGCTCAAGATCAGACAAGTTAAGTCGTAGAGGTTGATTGTTAAACACACGTTTTGGTGGTGCGAACTCTACAATTTTATTGTATTGGTTTTTAACACTTTCCATTGCCTCATTTAACAAATCTTGTAGCTTTTCATGTTCTGTTATGTATTCAACTTTATTGCCATCTTTATCAAAGGTTACAGCTGTAGCTGTGATGCCCGGCAGCATTCCACCACTTTCAACTATACCAATAAACCCTTGACGAGTAGCTTTAAAATTGAATAAGTTTTCCATCCAACCTTGCAAGTTAGGATGCTTACGCCATTGTGCAATCATTTTGCCTTTACCGTTATAACTAAAATCGGTATTGCTTGAATGACTTTCAATGATGTATCCGTATTGGTCAAGTCCCATCAGTTAACCTCTTCTTTCATTTTGTTGATGAATTGAATGATATTATTAACAGCACCTTGCATTGTTTCAAGAATAGCTCTTGATTGTACCATATCCAATCCAATTGTGTTGCCTTCGCTGTCAACACCGCCAGTAAATATAACATCACCAGCAATGTAATCAGTTGTATCAAAATTAAATTCTTGAGCAAACATTAATGTTGCAACCGCATTCATCGGTAGTTCCAAAATTTTGCCCTCATCATTAATCCACATGTCTACACCAAGTGATGGCAAGTGAATACAATCAAACAAACCACCAACAGCTTCTTTGATAAGAGTAGAGCTTTTACCAACGTTAAATTCAACTACTTTTAACGACGGATCACTCTTGACTATAATAGCCTTTTCCATAATAACCTCCTTAAGGTTGATTGGGCAGTTTCTACACGTACCCAGGTGATTGATTGTTAATTAGGCCATGCTAGCTTAATTAACTTGTTCCCCATGGGCAAATAACCCGAGGGGAATGATTCACCAGGTTTCCAAGATGATGGATCAAACGCAGGCTCAACAGCTTCCTGCACTTGTTCTGTCACGCTCTTATAGATAACCCATTCATCATCCACTTCCTTGTAAATTCCACTGGTTGGAATTGGTGCGGTAGCAGTGCTTGATGGATTGGCATTGTTAACTATACGACCAGTAGATGGATTGGAATACCACCAACTGGTCCCAGTGCTGCCGACCATTGTAGCTGGTGCTGTCTGCTCCATAAACCAGGAACGTGCCGCGGTAGTATCACCAGGGGCAAACAACTTATTTGCTTCAATAAGCTTTTGCTCCACGTGAACCTTGGCATGCCAACCAGTAGCAAAGTAGAATACACCAACTTCCAACCGGGCGCGAGCCTTAGGGTTGCTGGTATAAGTCTTCTTTACTACAAGCATAGCTGGTGAAGTGAGTGTCTCTTTTATAACTTTAAAAGAGTAATCAACGATGTCACGAGAGCGTGCTGCCCAACCCGTTCCATCAGTGCTAGCCACCCACACAATAGGTTTGTACATTATGTACCTCCTTGTATAGTACTGACCTTATCGTCAGGCCAAGGGCGGTCAATCCCTAGGCAACCCCTAACTTAGGGGGTTATCAAATAGTACTATATGTACCATATAAAAGCAATTTTTTAGCCTCGGTCTGTTCAATAACTTATCCGCGCCTTTCCTGCGCCACGCAGTCGATCTATTGTTGATTGGACAATAGAATGCTCAATCATCAATGATTGCAAGGGATTCTCAACGTTCGATTAGCAGTATTGTTGCAGCAACAACAAGCACCACAATAGATATGCTATACATCAGAATGTACATACCTGCTCCTTTCTAGATAGTAATTGTTATTTCTTTAACCAATCAGTTGGCAGATCAGTGCCCGCAAAGTCCAGCATTGCTTCATCCATACCACAATCATCGCAGATGTCTGTTGCGTTGTCTACTCGTGAGAGCGAAGGATACCCAGTGTATTGCTTTGCACAGCGTGGGCATTCTTTGGGTGTATCATCTCTTTCCATTGCTGGTGTGCAAAGCTTTTCCTCTATTAGATCCATGGCCATGCGACCATAGTGACCTTGCAGTTTCCATGCCATGCCGTTGTCTATTAGCTCTTGAAACAGCTCAATGATTTCTAATCCATTGAGTTCATCCTGTTCATAAGCTACTATTTTACTTGCTAGGTCTTTCATTATTTGTTGCCCTTTCTCTTGGCTTTGTTGCGTTCATCTTGTAGAGTAACGCGTTGACGTCGACTCATGCCACCCCATACACCATAAAGAATGTTATTCTCCATGGCAAACTCGAGGCACTCGCTCGACACAGGGCAAGCATCGCAGATCTCTTGTACCAACCGCCTGGTAGGTATGTGATCTTCTCTGCCGCCTTCTGCACTTTCAATAAAGAATCTTTCAGTCTCCATGCCACTGCAAGCAGCACGAGATCTCCATTCATCTTTATTAAAATCTAATAATTCTCTGAATGAATCGTTGGCCTTGTTCTTTGTTCCCATAGTTCCTCCCTAGAACTTTAATCTGGTTTCATACATGCTAAGAACGTGTCCAGGATCATGAATGGCTATTTTTTCTTTATGATCCAATACATTTAATTGCATGAACAACCAGTCCTTTACCTCTTGCTCATTAAATCCACGTTGAAATAATCTTTCACATATATTCAACAAGCAATCAACAATGTCTTTGGTCTGCCAAGTGGTAAGCGTTCTTATCTCAAGCAAAATATCTTTAGAATTAATGCGGTTGCTCTTTATACCCAATACTTGTAGTACAGGATAATGATCGCCTAACGCAGTTGTTCTACCATAATGAATACGAAAGCCAAGATCAATACCTTTTTGATATGAATCTTCTACAATCGTAGATGGTTTACGCTTACCGTAGTACCAGCCTCTTCTATTATGCCAGCGTGCTGTGGTAAAATTACCAGATGGTTCTTGACGCCAATGTATTACTCTACCTTGCATGTTGCCTCCTTATGGTTAGAGATCTTTATATTAATCTTCATCCTTTTGTTCTTCAAACATTTGACCAAAGTACTCGAGCATTTCATCGATACCACGACCACTATACTTTTCAATAAAGTTCTTGATAGTCATGTCAATATTATTGCGTTGTTGTATGTCATCAACCTCAACACGTCTGCCATGAAGAATTTCATTGTGACGTTGAACTGCACCAGCAGTCAGATCTTGCATGACAAACATCATAAGTGACAAGTAATCTTTAAGCATGCCTTCCATACACGCTTTGACCGCATCTATGCCATCAGCATCATAAGCAAGTTGAATGGCTGCTGATATGTTATCACAAACTTGCATGAACATGATGCCAAGCAGCGCGCCTTCATCAATGTAATGCATTATAGATTCATGAAGATCAACGTAATTAGAACGCATAGTAGATTCAACATCACCCAGCATCTGTTCGAATTCTTTCTTATCCATTGTTTTCTCCTTTATTCCGCTTGTTACGGAATATTTCTTTTATATCTTCAGGAATTTGTTCTGACTCTAGAAGATAGTCTTGTATCTGTTGGGGAAGACTCTCAAAGTTTTCTATAAGTTCATCCACTTTTTTTACATGCAATTCCATTCCATCAACAGCGAATGAATCATCAGAGAATGGTTCGCCAAAGAGGTTACATGCATTGTCTTGAATCAAACCAACAAAGTAACTTAACCCATTAACCATGTGGTCATTGATACGAACAAACAATTCTTTCATATGATCTCTATTGCTAATGTCAAGATCATCCCAGTCCTCAATCATTTGATGCAGATACATAGGCAGCTGACCCATTTTAACTGCCCAATCTTTTAAATCACCTAGGAGGGTGCCAAACTGCATACGAACAGCAAAGGCATCATCTTGTTCTAGGTTAATTTCAGGTGTATCCATTTGGATCTCCTTATTAATAGTTGGATGGGCCCGTTGGAAGTTCGGGTGGAACCCATACCCTACACACCTCAACCTAGGTGTAGCAGTCCAGTCTCAGTGCTGGCAACCCCTTCATTATCCGTAGGTCTCAGGCATACCTCTGTAAGCTTTCCCTTACAGTGAATGTGTTGTAGTAAACAGGGACGTTGTGCGAGCTGCTTGTGGATTTACTATCCCACGTCGGATGGCATCTTGTATAATTACTACAACAACAGTACCTATACACACCATAACAGTATGTATAGGCCGAGCTTTATTCCTGTCGCTATGCTCAAAGCGACCTGTGTTCCTACATTTATCAACACAGAAGCTATACTACCCTTTTCGCTGATTAGTTTGCGACGCATCAAGGTGCGTTCCCTTTTCATTTAAAGATATAAAATATCTAGGTAGAAAACACCTCCATAAGCTTCACTGACCTCATGGTGCGCATTGGTATTACGATACCAGCGAGTGGGTTTTTTACGCTCACCACTATTAGCCATGTTATACAACTAATTGAAATTAATTAGTTGTAGAAATATTATTGGCTTTCTTAAGAATCTCAAATACTTCTTCTGGGACTTTAAGATTGGCTACTAGCAGCGTATTGCATAAGATTGCAATGGCATCAATGCTACCATTGATAGACTTTTGCGTTATATTAACAAACTCTAAAAGCTTGTCGTTCTTTTCATCTTGCAAATCAACAATCTCAACAAGATGTTTTGCTACGTTGCGCAAAATTTCTTTGTCATCAACTGTTTCAATCTTATCAAAGATGATTTGATTTTTTTCTCTCATAGTTACCTCCTAAGATAACTTACTAGATGCTCAGGGATTCAACAACATAAAGTGTAGAACCCCTGAGCTACTAGAATGAACTACTAACTATCGTACTTGCCAAGCAACGCTTCGCGGATAGGACCCGATGGATTGTTAAAGCGTCGTAGTGGCAGGCCAGAGTTGAATGCTTTGACAGCTGCGCTAGCACTTGGAATCATAATGATTTTATGTTTCTTGATTAGCTTGGCACACTGGATAGCAAGATTATTGCTACGATAACCATGAATGCCAAAGACATGACCGTCACTAACCCAAACAATTTCTTCACCATGTTTCCTGTGGCGCAGAGCCCACGTAAGAGCAGTGCCATCGACACCGTTACCATGACGTGCAACATCTTCAAAGTTGCTTACACGCCAGCCACGATTAGCAAGTATGTGAGCATTGGGAGCACCTGGAGTACCAGAATCACTGTAAGCCAAGATCAAAGCAGCTGGTGCTGATTCAACAATAGCTTCGATGTCACTCTGACTAAGGTTCATAGAGCCACTGATGTCAAAGACAACAACACCACCTTTGACTTTTACCTTGTTGCCAAAGATACGACGCTCAGGGTCAGTAAGCAAACGACCAGGATAAGCAATAGACTTACCCATCTGCCTAGGACGACGCTTACGCTTCATGTACCCAGTAACTTCAACAGTCAGAGGCAGATCCTCATTGAAGATAAGAGGACCAAACACGTCCTCAGTATTCTCATTGGGATCTGTATCAAACTCAAAGTCTTCAGGCAAGTCCTTGACATCAAGAGTAGAACCACCAGGATCATAACCACGAAGAATTTCTTCAACCGTAGGCTCACCGTAATTGCTAACCTTCTCGTCCTCCTTCTTCTTGATAGCTTCCTTGATGCTCTTGGGAGCTAGGTCACCACCTGCAATGTAATCAGCTGCACTTGATGCAGAATAAACACTGTTGTAGAATCCGCTTGGACCATAGACACCATCACCATAACTAGCTCGTTCAGTAGCACCGAGCTCGTCTATGCCACTATCGTAGTTACCCTTGAGTGTAGCATTGAGCTTGAGAAGCCGCTTGCTCCATTCAGAATTAACACTGCGTACACCAGCATTGAATTGTTCGAAACTCTTGGTGCCGAAGTTCATCAGAGTGAACTGAACACATTGGTTCCAACCATGATCATTCTTGGTGGTAGCAAGCCGCTTGCCTAGGATTTTTTCTGATCCATCAACATCGATCGTAAGGTCCATGACACTAGCGAACCTGCGAGCAATGTGGTTGATACGACCTTGCTCTGCAGAACGCAATAGGTTTTCAGTTACACCAGAACCATTCCATGACTTGGCAGCTTGTTTAAAAACAGCATCACTCGTAGGAGTAATACGAAGCTTAACCAATTCACGCAACTGGACCCAACGTGAGTAGTCGTCACCCGACAATGGGACAGACAAGATACCCTTGGCAAAGTCAACACCAACATTGAAATCACCAGCTGATGGAGCAACATCCCATTCAACATTAGGATCGAGGTCACCCCGGTACGATGCAACCACTCCAGGAAGTGGCTGCACCGTACGGGCAACGATCGGCATACCGTCGTTGATGTCAGTCATTAGAGACTGACCTCTTCGCTCAACGTAGCAACACGCAGAGAAGCAACGATCTGCGTAGCCATTGCCTCGCTGAACGCAAGTGCAGCAGCACGTTCAACAGAGAAAGCACCAGTAGGACTGGCAAGCAACTGATTGAAGTACATCATCTGTCGCAGAGACACACGCTGACCAGGCTTACCGGCTACCAGAGTTGCAGCAAGCATACGCTGATTCTCAGGAAAGCGCATCAAAGCCGATGGGTGAGGTGCGTTGATCTGAATGGCACATGAGAATCGGTCCCTAAGAGCAGCAGGCAATTCCTCCGGGTGCTCGATGTTGGACGTCATGACCACTGAGAAACCAGGTTGAGGCTTAAAGACCTCACCCGTGGTGTACACAGTAAACGACGCACTGTCAAAGGTGTCAGTGAACGCAAGCAGCTCAGCAGCAACATCGCTACCAGCCTTGTCGATCTCGTCAATAATGACACGTGAACCTCGCTTCCAACCGCGCAGCATAACGCCGTCGACCCATTCGAAGTTACCGTTACCTACTGGCATGACACATCCACCAACGTGGGCAGTAGTCATGTCTTCAGTACAGATCAAGCGCTCGACACCACGGCTTACGTCACCGAAAAACATACCAGCGTATGTCTTACCGATGCCTGGCAAGCCAAACAACAGCATCTTGTCAATGCCTGCATTCAAGCAGTCACGGACATCTTGCCAGCACTTGGGCTCTGGAATGCCGCCGAAATCTTCGGCGTTATAGGTGCTAATCATAGCTACCTCCTTTGTTGTACTCTCCTCAGAAGTTGCCAGAGAGATTGACTCTGAGGCTTCTTCGTTGGAAGAATTATTATTGAGCACGGCATCTTCTTTGGTAAGAAGACCATTAGTCTGATTCAGCAAAAGCCTCATCAACTCTTCGTGTTCAAGCATGTTTCCTCCTAATGGAAACTGTGGTGTTACCCACACCTATTGCGTGGTGCAATAGGATTTTTTTACTACAACTTACTTGATAGCTTCGATGCGAACTGCTTGCATCCTGTCATCAAACTGCACAGACGCGCCCTTGTAACCACGAGCCATTGCTTCGGTACGGAGCCTGTTACGCCAACTGGAACGACGAATCCCTGCTGATTCAGGAACCGTAAGATTCATGTCAGAGTAAAAGACAACGTGCGGTTGACCATTGAGCATTGTGTCAAACCATGACTTGTAAGCAGACCAATTCACGTACGGTGTAGTACGCTTGGCCTTCTTAGCTTTGGGCTTGACTGTCTTGGTCGCAGTCTTAACATCAACAGATTTAGTGGCAACCTGCTTTTTGTCATTGCCAAGCGTTTCAATTGCCATGATGGTTGCTACAACTTGATCGTTGGTAGCGGGACAACCAAGCACTGCCTCAACAGCATTGCTAACGGTATTGATTTTTTCGATCATTGACTTTGTCATGATGTCTCCTTAATTAACAGCCATCTTGCCACTCAGGCAAGAAGCCATTGTTTCTTTTATAGTACCAAACAGCAACAGCTGATTGTTGATCAGTAGTTGCAAGCTCAGGCGATGTAGGTAAACCAGTTATGTACTGACTGGCATACCACCATATGTGTGGCATTATCTGGTACCATCCACCAGCGTGTGAGTTAATCTCAACGCTGAAAGAATGATTTCTGCTTTCCTTGTACCGAATACAAGCAAATGTTTCCTGCGCTGCAAGCGGTAGCTTCCAGGTGGGATCACTAGCATCAGGCCAGGTAGCAGTTGAGTCGTATGAGCGAGTATCCCATCGTGTTAACTCCAGGGGCAATGTTGTGGTAGTAACAACCACAGCCCTAGGTGCTTGCTTCACAACTACCGTAGTAGTTGGTATAGCATGATGAATTACTGGATCGCTGTTCAAGCTGGGCAACAGTGAGAACACTGCACCAGGCAAACAAACAATCACAAATGCTCTTTTATACCAGGTTATCATTTTATTTACTCATCTTTCCCTTTCTGTGAACGATAAAGAATGCGTTGCTGTGCTTGATCATTGTTCTTCTCTCCTAACAACAAAGCCAGTGGTACCACAACGTTCCATGCTGTGAGTGATACCATTGCTAGTAATTGCAAGCAAGTTACCAAGCTTGGTTGGTTCAAACAATAAAGCTTCACCGCAAGAGCAGATGCGTGAATCGTTCTTGGTTTGTTCTGCCATAGTATACTGCCTTTCTTTGATTTGAGTAGGTACTATGTATATCTTACACAACACCAACGCAATTTTTTAGCCTACAACTGTTCAATAAGTTATCCGCGTAATCCATGCGCCGTCCACGCAATCTTTCACAGATAACAGTGATTGAGTTGTATAATACCTGATCAGAGGGTGTGTATAACTTACACTAGTCCTCTTCGCGTGTCCACTCAAGAGTTTCAGTGTCCAGAGTGTAGCTGGTGGTATCATTTGAGTGTGGCCAGTGCTCGTCAGGATCACTGTAGTAATCCTTGGCAACTGTGACCGTGGTAAAGAATACTATTGCAAGCAATAGTGCAAACCAGAATATCAACATGTTATCTTTCCTCCGCTACTTGGTACTCATTGCTTAATATCATAGCTTCAAACTTAGATAATAAACGTTTGGCATCATTATTTGTAATGATAATACTTTCATCTCCTATTGTAATAGACCAGGATTCTTTGTCCCACAGATCGATTTCAAGTGGTGGACAACCAGTGTCTTTAACAGAAGGTCCTCGGCACTGACATTCTACAAGTTGAGGAGCTACTAACATAATGATACCTTTCTTGTTGTTTGGTTTAATCCAATGCTTTACTGCTTGCCGAAACGCTTGGCAAAAGCAGGTGTACCGCCAAGCACAAAGCTATCACAGCATGCCTTGCAAATGATAACTTGCATGGTATTCTGGACTAGTGCCTCATCTGCCAGGTCGGTGTACATACCGTAACCATCTTGAATGAGTATGTCCCAACCGTCCTCGGGCTGATCTGGATGGCCAAACACTGTCTTGATCTGTGCATCGCACCGATCGCAACTGATAGTTTCAACTTCATCTATTGACATGGTTGTTTTCCTTTCTTTAGTTTGTGACGCTCAACAGCTGATTGTCATTGTTGGTTAGTACCAGGTGACGAAAGCTGCTGATAACCTTGTGATCAGGACACTCACGCTCCCATAGTTCACCATGACGGTCAGCGCGCATCTCAAGAGACCAAGGCTGACCATCACCATCAAGCAAGCTTATTATGCTGCTGGTGATTGCAAGGTACTTGTTGGCAAGCTGTTCAAGACCACTAGAACTATTGGCAAAGTTATAGAGCTTGTCCAGTGTCCAGATGTTACTTTGTATGGTCTGCATCTTGAGCATGGCAAGACGCAATGAATGCTCGCAGCTATAGCCCAGCATGTGAATGTGAATTCTGTCACGGCCAAAGGGTACGTCATTGCCACTGTCCCTGAAGGCCAGACCACGTTGAGTGTAGGCCCACAGGCAATAGACAGCAGGATCATACCCGTTGTAGATCACAGGTTTAAATTCCTGATTTAACTTCTCCAATAGTGTAGACACAATAGCCTCCTTAAGCAATAGATGTGTCAATGCAAGAGAGGTGTATGCCTCTCCCTGGGATATATGAATACCCCATCAAACCACCCACTCTATGGATAGATTGATCGGGTTGCCATACAATGATAAGTATACTTGTGATTAAGTTACCTTGGCTTTGTTTGTAGAACAAAGACCAAAATCCACTTGTGAAACTATTGAATGTTCCACGTGAAACATATTAATGGTATATCAAGCAAGCACCTGTACGTCGCTCGGAGTTGAGTCTAGCCATGTTTAACTTAGATCTTACGTCTATCTACGCTCATGGCGGTACAAGTTTAGCGTGTGTGTAACCCAATTGCTTAGGGGTTGGTCATCAATGACCCCGCATTTAACGCACTTGATATACCATTGACATGTTCCACGTGAAACATATATCGATTCGATATATTAACTTAGATTGAACGTGACATGTGTCTGTCCTTACTCTGATAGA
>Ga0304728_1001795_pt1 | contig 14595 bp, 24 predicted proteins | sample C_130625_MF_Meta_FD_190476 | JGI IMG/M metagenome (GOLD analysis project Ga0304728, IMG submission 190476) | Freshwater microbial communities from Lake Croche, Canada to study carbon cycling - C_130625_MF_MetaG (v2) (version 2) | ecosystem: Environmental > Aquatic > Freshwater > Lake | place... | reverse complement strand
GCCGCATCGGAGAGGGAAAACCCCCCGTACTGGATGTTGATGACCACCTTGCACGTTCCTGCCATCGCGTGACTCCCGTGTGAGACTGTCGCGCGTCACTCCGACGCGCGTTGTGTGTCTCACTGCATCCAGTGTAGCACACCTACCCGCCACCGTGCCGCAGTAACGAGACTATGCAATTCCATCAAGTTGGACTGGCATGCCGCAGTAACGAGACTATGCAATTCATGCAACGTCCCAAAAATCCAGTGCTGCGGAGGCGGCCCCCAGACCATAAAAAATTGGCCGGTACCCGTAGGTACCGGCCCGGTCTGCTAGTCAAAGTCTGCTGCTGTCCATTCGATGGACGGGTCGCTGTTCATGACGATGTAGCGAGGAGAGTACCCGTCGATGTGATCCCATTCGTCCGGGTGCCCTCCATCATCAGCGTCCTCGTTGTCATCGTCGTTGTCGTTTTCGTCATAGAACGCAACGCCGTTGTTCTTGAGATATTCTTTCACGCGATGGGTAAGGCTTGCGTCAAATTCGCCATTCTTTTGCAACTCTTCGACCACGAGTGCAAGAAGTTCCAGTGCCATTTGCGTGTTGCCTGTTTCATTTGGGTACATCGTGTGTCTCCCACCGGCCATCACAAGCGTGGCCGGTACGGTTCGCTACCGCACCATGAGTGTAGCAGACTCCCCCGGTGCCGTGCCGCAGTAACGAGACTATGCAATTCGTACAATGGGCCAGGATTCCGGGCATGCGGAGGCGGCCCCCAGATCATGAAAATTGGCCGGTACCTTTCGGTACCGGCCGGTCGCTTATGCTTCCACCGTCGCGTCAGACCCTGCACCACAGTTCTCGGTCGATACGTTCGTCCCTACGTGCAGCGTCTAGCCATGCACGATCTTCTGGTGTGGTGTCCCACCCTTCATCACCGGAGACTAACGTAGCGGCCAATTCCCACCAGTTGATGTCCCGTCGGGCATCGTTGATGCCGTGCATCGCAAGTGATCGCATGTAGGTACTCGTTGGCATCCTGACTAGTTCATCCAACGCTGACTCGAACATTTCCGTACCGTTACGTTCGAGAATTTCGCGGACAGACTGCACAATGTTGTACCGCCACCGTTCGGTACGTTCTTCTCGTACCGCGCTACGGATGGCACGTGATACCTCGCTGTCCTCATGGTCATATAGGCCAGTTTCCACGACGTACCGCCATGTGTTGTAGTTCGTCCACCCGTTGTATTCTTCACGATCCATCGCGCGACTCCCGTGTGAAACTGTCGCGCGTCACACCGACGCGCGTTGTGTGTCTCACTGCACATATCCTAGCAGACTTCCCCGCCACCGTGCCGCAGTAACGAGACTATGCAATTCTCGTGCAGCCGCAGTAACGAGACTATGCAAAACCTACAATGCCCCCGGAATCCAGTGCTGCGGAGGCGGCCCCCATATATATTTTATTTGACATGGTCTGTACCATTAGCCAGGATCTGGCCGGTACCACATGGTACCGGCCAGTCTGTGCTAGTCGCTGTCGCTGTCGGATTCCGTCTCGCTGACCACAGTCATCGGAATCTCCAGCAGTTGCTTGACGACGTTATCCACCTGCGCCGGGGTAGGGTTCCTGATGGTACGTACTCGCACCGGAAACGCTTTGACTGCCACCCATGAGATATCACCGTTCGGTAGCGGTACCGGCCGTACCACCGTCGTAAACGACGGCAGACCCCTCATACCCTTGATGTCAGGGGACGTGTGAACCATGCCGTACTCGATTCCCTGTTGCAGCGTGCGCTTGAGTGCCATAGACTGACTCCCCTGTGAGACTGTCGCGCGTCACTCCGACGTGCGTTGTGTGTCTCACTGCACATATCGTAGCAGACTTCCCCCGTGCCGTGCCGCAGTAACGAGACTATGCAATTCTTGCAAGTTGGACTGGCATGCCGCAGTAACGAGACTATGCAAAACCTACAATATCCCAAAAATCCAGTGCTGCGGAGGCGGCCCCCAGACCATAAAAAATTGGCCGGTACCCATAGGTACCGGCCCGGCCTGCTAGGTGACCTTGAGAATGATGCCATCACCATCAACGGTCACCGTGGCGTACCATCTCCGGTCAGTAGGTGACGGCCCGACAACCGGCATCGGCCGTGCCGTCGTGTACTCCGGGCCGAAGATTGACGTTTCAGTGAACCTGAACGTCGTACCTTTAGCCTTCTTCAGGTCAGACTTGAGTTTGTAGCCACGTGCCGCTAGCATCGTATGACTCCCGTGTGAGACTGTCGTGCGTCACTCCGACGCGCGTTGTGTGTCTCACTGCACTAACTATAGCAGACTTCCCCGGTGACGTGCCGCAATAACGAGACTATGCAATTCATGCAACGTCCCAAAAATCCAGTGCTGCGGAGGCGGCCCCTTGCCTAGAAAAAAGGAGCAACCCGGCGGCGTAGCGAACCACCGCCGGATTCTGTATGTCTAGGTGCTACCTGTACGGTAGCACCGGGCAATTTGGCGCAGGAGAAATAAATGGATGCCAGTAGACCATCTCGCTCACACATCCTGCACGTACTGACTCGTCAATGTCCAACAGGTCGATACTGGTGAAAGGAAACATAGCAGCGGTTAGTACGTCACGTGCGACCTTGTGCTTCCCGGTTGATGCTCTCGGATCAGCGTTGCTGATGGCATCAATTTCGGCGACGCTTGTAGGTGGCCGGTAGGTGACGACCAGTTGACGACCCGGTACAACAACCGGGCGAATGTTGTTGATGAACAAGTCAACAGGGTACCAGTACGATACACGCAATTCCCACGCCCACAGTTCAGGATGTGGAGTGATGTTGACATGGTACGTATCTGGCGCGTCCGCGTTGGTGATCACCGAAACGCTGTGCCCCATCACGGTACCGGACGAACCGTACCAGTTATCGCTAGGAACCGTGCCGTACTCAATACGGCTACGTGGATGTGTGTTGATGCGCATCACGTGACTCCCGTGTGAGACTGTCGCACGTCACACCGACGCGCGTTGTGTGTCCCACTGCACATATCCTAGCAGACTCCGCCGGTGCCGTGCCGCAGTAACGAGACTATGCAATTCATGCAACGTCCCAAAAATCCAGTGCTGCGGAGGCGGCCCCTGTATTGGAATAATGGTGCAGGGTGGGTACATTGCTGCACCCACCCTGCACCTCGCACCCTACGAGTGCGACCGGCCGTCCGGCGTGATACCTATCACCATTCCGCACCAATTCGGTACGAGAATGTCGACCTTCTTATCTTCGGACGGCCACCCGAAGCCTATGTCGATCTGTACCTTCGAGAGAAACTGCGACCATGAAACGGTCAAAGTCTCTCCAGAACGCTCCCACAAATCGCGCAGTTTCTCGTACTGCGCGGGGGTAACCCACATGTCGTAGTTTCGGGTCTGAATCTTGACCGGCGATGCTTCGGCTATCGCGATGCGATTCGCCAATTGTTCAGCGTCGCACCCATCGGCCGACGCTACGATCTGGTCTGCAATGTAGCCCATGCGTTGTCTCCATGTGAGACTGTCGCACGTCGCACCGACGCGCGTTGTGTGTCCCACTGCACATATCGTAGCACACCTACCCCGTACCGTGCCGCAGTAACGAGACTATGCAATTCCTGCAAGTTGGACTGGGCTGCCGCAGTAACGAGACTATGCAATTCCGACAATGTCCCCGGACTCGAGGTATGCGGAGGCGGCCCCCCATAGGGGAGCAACCCGGCGGCGTAGCGAACCACCGCCGGGTTCTGTATGTCAGTATAGGGGAAATGACAACGGGGGGACTCAAACAAATTATGAGTCCCCCGGCAGGCACAGTCCTCGCGGCATGCTGTGCCCCGGCAGTTGCTATACCCAAAGGTATAGATGCCCGTTGCTTGTACAGGTTCATTTCTACCCTAGGGTAGTACCCAAACGATCCTGTACAACAGGGCATCACGTCAACGGTGGGTAACCGTTGACGCTTGTTTCCTGTCTGCTGTCATAAGTATAGCAGAATCGCCGGGTGCCGTGCCGCAGTAACGAGACTATGCAATTGTTGCAATGTCCCCGGACTCGAGGCATGCGGAGGCGGCCCCCAGACCATGAAAATTGGCCGGTACCTCTCGGTACCGGCCGGGTCGCTTAGTACGTGGTCTCTGCTGGGACGAGGGAGGGTGCCCATGCCAGACCCTCGTGATCGCTGATGCATTCCGGGTCGCTGCACGTCACGCATTCGTGGTCATAGATCGTGACGTTGTCCCCCAGCATCGCAGACCACTTGGGGTACATGTCTGCCAGCAATTCGCTCGCGATGTCAAACTTCACATCAGGGTCATCAAACATTGTCGCTGCTGCAGCGCGGGTGATCCGGCACCTGACCTTGACGGAGCGTGGTAGGCCGTGGGCCGCCATCTCCTCGTGGGTCAGGATGTAATCCTTCTCCTCAATCGGAGACCACGTGATCTCCTCGCCATCGCCACAGATGTACGCTGTGGCACGCACGTAGCCGGTTTGGTTCGGTTCGCTAAATCCGTAGACCTTCATGGTTCTCCCTTTGCGAGACACAACTCATCTCGCTGTCATAACCATAGCAGACTTCCCCGTCACCGTGCCGCAGTAACGAGACTATGCAATTGTTGCAAGTTGGACTGGCATGCCGCAGTAACGAGACTATGCAATTGTTGCAATGTCCCAAAAATCCAGTGCTGCGGAGGCGGCCCCTCATAGGGGAGCAACCCGGCGGCGTAGCGAACCGCCGCCGGATTCTGTATGTCACGCTACGGTATACGGCACTTTACCCATAGCCGCATCAATTTTATAAGCTCTGGCTTTTCCACATATTCCTTTTGGGATTTGATCCCAGTGGAAACAGTGTCAGTATCGTTGTACCACTGGACGCTAATCGTCCAGTACAACGGATCAGAATAGATAAGGGTCGCTGTCCCTAGCCTTCCAGTTACTACCACGGTCTCCTGTGAGACCGTGATCGGATTCCCAATGATAAGTGCCGCCGCCAACGATGACCTAGTAGGTGCTTTCATGATCAGTCTCCTACCGGCCATCACAAGCGTGGCCGGTACGGTTCGCTACCGCACCATCAGCATAACAGACTCCCCCGATGTCGTGCCGCAGTAACGAGACTATGCAAAACCTGCAATGTCTCCTGACTCGAGGCATGCGGAGGCGGCCCCCATACCATAAAAAAAAGTGACCGGTACCTTTCGGTACCGGCCCGGTCGCGTTGCATGGATGACTACCTCTCGTAGTCATCCATGCTGTGGCCGTGACCACGCACGTCCACCAGACTGACACGCACCCCACCACCGTACTCACTGTACGTGATGTCAACGGCATCGCTGTACCGTGTGACGCTGAAGTGAGGATTCGGTACCTCTCGGTCCCCCTCCCATACGGTAGAATGAGCGTCAATCCATGACGCGACAGTGTCTGCCATACCCAACCGTGCCATAGTACGGTTGGTGTAGGCGTCGTTGCTTTCAGGCATGCACCCTGCCATGGATGCCTGCACTAGCCAGCGTGCTTTGCGTGCCATCGTGTGTCTCCTACCGACCATCACAAGCGTGGCCGGTACGGTTCGCTACCGCACCATCAGTGTAGCAGACTCCCCGGATGCCGTGCCGCAGTAACGAGACTATGCAATTCGTGCAAGTTGGACTGGGATGCCGCAGTAACGAGACTATGCAATTGTTGCAATGTCCCCGGACTCGAGGCATGCGGAGGCGGCCCCCAGACCATGAAAAATTGGCCGGTACCTTTCGGTACCGGCCGGACCCTCACACCACGATATGTAATTCCGTTGGCGGATGTGGAAGCACATCCGCGTTGTCGGTCGAAGCCAACAACCTTCCTCCTGACAACTCATTCGCAATAGCGTTCATGAGTTGGTGGATTGCAGTTGTCATCAGCATCCTATCTCCGACAGGCATCAGCGCGGATGCGCTGATAGCCATGGCATAGGCATGACTGATTGACTGCGGCGTGTGGTATATGGGAAACCACAACGCTCCTGCAATCTCCTCCACAGATAGTTTCTTGTCCATAGCCTTGACTCCGCCGGTCACTGTGACCGGCACGGTTCGCTACCGCACCATCAGTGTAGCAGACTCCCCGGATGCCGTGCCGCAGTAACGAGACTATGCAATTCTCGTGCAGCCGCAGTAACGAGACTATGCAATTGTTGCAATGTCTCCTGACTCGAGGCATGCGGAGGCGGCCCCCAGACCATGAAAATTGGCCGGTACCTTTCGGTACCGGCCGGACTGGATCGCTACCCGATGGTAGCGATCCAGTCCCGTAGTTCGACCAGATCGCTCATTCTGTCGAACAGGCCAGAGTCGTCACACTGCATCGCTTCCTCCAGCGTGATCTGGCCGTCCGTGGTGTACCAGTGAGGATCGAACGTAGGGGGCACGTATGCCCCCGTTTCGATTCCGATCATCCTGATGACTGATCTGATTGCGTCACGCTTCCCGATGAGTCGCGTGCGAACCCCTTTGAGGGGTTCGGTGATCACGGCGTTCAGTGACTCGATCTGGTTCTCGACGTGTCGCAATTCTGCGACCAACTTTACCAGCATGTGCTTGACTCCGCCGGTCAACGTGACCGGCACGGTTCGCTACCGCACCATCAGTGTAGCAGACTCCCCGGATGTTGTGCCGCAGTAACGAGACTATGCAATTCGTGCAAGTTGGACTGGGCTGCCGCAGTAACGAGACTATGCAATTGTTGCAATGAGCCAGGATTCGCGGTATGCGGAGGCGGCCCCCAGACCATAAAAAATTGGCCGGAACCCGTAGGCTCCGGCCGGTGGGCTAGCGTGCGTGTTTCTGACAGCACACTTCCGGGAAATAATCTTCCGCCACATAATTGACTAACTTATGTGTTTGCTTCACTTTATCGTGAAGCACGGACTTCAGAAACGTTTCAGTATCGTCCTGACTCTGGAGGTACACGTCACAACGTGATGCGTCCTCGATTCGGATCGTGACGTGACCGTATCGGTTCACGTCATAGGTGTACAGGCGCTTAGCCATAGCCTTGACTCCACCCGGCCACCCGGCCGGTACGGTTCGCTACCGCACCATCAGTGTAGCAGACTCCCCCGATGCCATGCCGCAGTAACGAGACTATGCAATTCCTGCAATGGGCCAGGATTCGCGGTATGCGGAGGCGGCCCCCAGACATGCAAAAAATGCAGCCGAGGCCAGATACCCGGCTCGGCGAGGTGCAACAATTGCATAGTCTCGTTGCTGCGGCAGGTTACCGGAATTGCACACAAAAAAAATCCCCGCCCGACGCATTGCGTCGGGCGGGGATTGTAGGAATTGCACAACCGGACGTTACGCTATCGTAACGTTCTGTTGTGCCGTGAGGAAATGACGTAGCACTAAACGCTTCACCTCGCTGACCGTGTCCGGCGTGTCCCACCGGTCACGATCAAGGTGCAACACAACGCTACCCGGCTTGAGCTTTGCGTTCAACATGAGCGTGATTCCCGCGCCCATTGGGCGCAATGCGATGCGCAGTTCCTGACGATAGGTGCGCGTGTGCGCACCGGGCGTCGGGTTGTAGGTTATGATCATGTGCCTTGACTCCATCGGCCATTCGACCGATACGGTTCGCTACCGCATCATCAGTATAGCAGACTCCCCGGATGCCGTGCCGCAGTAACGAGACTATGCAATTCGTGTGCAGCCGCAGTAACGAGACTATGCAATTCCATCAAGTTGGACTGGGCTGCCGCAGTAACGAGACTATGCAATTCGTGCAATGGGCCAGGATTCGCGGTATGCGGAGGCGGCCCCCCAGTCATGAAAATTGGCCGGTACCTCTCGGTACCGGCCGGACCCTACCTATACGATTGCGCGATCAGCATGCTGCAAACTAGCAGCACATACGCCAATATGGCGCAAGAAATGGCGAAAAGAATATGTGCAATTACTACAATCGCTTGCCCTACTTTATAGGGCATCGACTGCTCATATTGCATGCGCTGGGCGCGTCGCTTACGCGCCATGTACGTGTTATTCCAATCGATATACATGCTATGTATAATCCCTTATGGAATTGCATAGTCGCGCGAATCCCGCGCGTCACGACCGTCGCCGCGTGATCAGTGTACCAGATTCCCCGGAGGACGTGCCGCAGTAACGAGACTATGCGATTCGTGCAACGCCCCGACGAGGGACTGGCCTCGGGTTGTGCATTTTGCATAGTCTCGTTACTGCGGCACGGCATCCGGGGAGTCTGCTATACTGATGATGCGGTAGCGAACCGTATCGGTCGAATGGCCGATGGAGTCAAGGCACATGAACGCGCCCAACGCACACCTACCTAACTGCGTGCTGCGGTATGCAGCACTACGCAATTCGAACCTGTCGGGGACCGACCTGTCGGGGACCGACCTGTCGGGCGCAAGCCTGATTGACGCGAACCTGACTGGGGCGAACCTGACCGGCGCGATCTTGATCCGCGCGAACCTGTTTGGTGCGGATTTGTCATACGCGAACCTGTCGGGCGCAAACCTGACCGATGCTGACTTGACCGATGCCAACCTCACCGGGGCGAACCTGACCGGTGCAGAAACGGCATCGGCTAAGTTTTAGCCTATCCAATTCACACAAGCCCCGTTCGACACAATCGTGTCGGGCGGGGTTTTTTTGTGTGCAATTCCGGTAACGTGCCGCAGTAACGAGACTATGCAAAACCTGCAAGTTGGACTGGGCTGCCGCAGTAACGAGACTATGCAATTCGTGTGCAGCCGCAGTAACGAGACTATGCAATTGTTGCAAATACCTTGGTTCCCATGCATGAGGAGGCGGCCCCCAGAGAACCCTCGCGACCCGATTCGGCGGACGGTTGCGTGAATTGCATAGTCTCGTTACTGCGGCACGGCATCCGGGGAGTCTGCTATACTGATCATGCGGTAGCGAACCGTACCGGCCACGCTTGTGATGGCCGGTAGGAGTCAAGCACATGATCCGGTACATGGATCGGAATGAGCGTCGCGCAATTGCGCGTCAGCTTCCCACACAACGCGTGTGGGTCACGGCATATGCCCTAACGCGTGAATGGGGGGGACCAGAAGAGGGGGGATGGTGGTACGATCACCTAGAACCCATCGAGACCGTCATGTGTCGTCGGGGTGACAGTGACGCGATTATCGCGTCACTCCTGCAGAAACATCCTCCACACCTACCGGGAGGATCGTTGTCAAGCGTAGCTGGTGGTTACGGAGTCGAGGCTTATGCCGAAACTCGCTACCAGTTGGCGCGTTCGACCTACCGGCCGCGATACGAATAGCCTATCCAATTCACACAAGCCCCGTTCGACACAATCGTGTCGGGCGGGGTTTTTTTTGTGTGCAATTCCGGTAACGTGCCGCAGTAACGAGACTATGCAAAAACCACAAAACCACGGCCACTGCCGCAGTAACGAGACTATGCAAAATCCACAGGCCGGGGCCAGCCTTCGGCGGGGGGTTGCACGAATTGCATAGTCTCGTTACTGCGGCACGGCATCCGGGGAGTCTGCTACACTGATCATGCGACAGCGAATCGCACCGGCCTTGTGGCCGGTAGGAGTCAAGGCACATGATGCCACAAGCGTTCAAAACTGCCATTCTGACCGAATACGGTCAGGATGCGCTAGCGTCCGTGACCATCGTCAATTCGTCGAATGACGGCCATCTGCCTTTAGGATGGGGCATGGTAGTGCGCGACGGTGATTCGGCATCCGGTTGCTACGGATTGCACATTGTTGTCGATCCGCGATTCGCAATCTGGCGTGGGGAATGGCAGACTCCCCGATGGTTCAACGCGCGTGGCCAGTCGTGGTCACGCGCAGTGCTAGGAGACTTCGGTTCCTAGCACATCCAATTCGTCCAAGCCCCGTTCGACACAATCGTGTCGGGCGGGGTTTTTTTTGTGTGCAATTCCGATAACCTGCCGCAGTAACGAGACTATGCAAAAACCACAAAACCACGGCCACTGCCGCAGTAACGAGACTATGCAAAATCCACAGGCCGGGGCCAGCCTTCGGCGGGAGGTTGCGTGAATTGCATAGTCTCGTTACTGCGGCACGGCATCCGGGGAGTCTGCTATACTGATGATGCGGCAGCGAACCGCACCGGTCTTGTGACCGGTAGGAGTCAAGTCAATGGACCTAACGGTAGTTTGGTCAGTCACGAAAGGCGACCCGTCACGCGGGATTCGCCATCACCACACTGGTGAAGTGTTTCAGAATGACCGAACGCTAGGGTACATCACCCTAGTGTTCGGGCAATTCTACACTGGCGGTTTCAATGACCGTTGGAACGGTTTTCGCTATGCTGGCAACGTAGCGGCGGCCACATTCCAACGGTTGGAATGTGGCCGCGAAGTCGACTTGGCGCAACCATTCGCCGATGACCGCGACGCCAATTTCTGGCGGCGTGCGCGACGCGAAGCGGTAGATGCAGTCGCTGCCATCATTGCGGATGACCTGCGCGACGGGAACCATGTATTGTGGTTCCCCCCCGTGATTTAGCTATCCAATTCGTCCAAGCCCCGTCTGACGCAATGCGTCGGGCGGGGTTTTTTTGTGTGCAATTCCGATAACGTGCCGCAGTAACGAGACTATGCAATTCATGCAAAAACACGGTCATAGCCGCAGTAACGAGACTATGCAATTCATGCAAAAACACGGTCATAGCCGCAGTAACGAGACTATGCAATTCGTGTGGCTTGAACGCCATTGGTGCGTCTTCTAGCCGAATAGTGCGGCTGAGTAACGAGACTATGCAATTCGTGTGGCTTCAGAACATTGTTGGTTGCGTCTTGTGCCCTCATGTGTTGGTAGTGACGAGACTATGCAATTCATGCAGTGAGCTGTGTGTGAGCTGTGAACCAAGTAACTGGCCCTGTGGAGTCAAGTTGGCGTCAAGTTGCCGTGAAAAGCGCAGCCCCTCTCTTCGACCCTCACCCTCTGTTCCCGGAAATTTTCCCAAAAAAAATCCGGGAAAAATTTTCCCGGAGAAAACCGGCATGGGGACAGCGATTTGGTATGATGGCTGGGGAGAACTGCAATGCCGTACAGCATAGGGAAAAACATAGAGGAAAGGCTGGGTGGGTTGTCCATGACCAGTCGTGGGAGTCATCTGGTACAGCAGGGGCGTGAGCGCGGGCCATTCCGCATGGATGGGGTAGTGATTGAGTTGACTCGGGAGGAGGTGCTTGACCTTTCGTTGGTGGGACTGCACCGGATGCTTGAGAGTGAGATGGTGGGGCGGAAGGAAAATCAGGAATCGGGGCGGACGTACACGAATGATATCCGGGGGATACTGGCGGAGGGGGCGTTCTGCAAGGCGGTGGGGTTGCCGGTGACGACGTTGATCGAGGATGACCGGAAGACGATCCATGAGTTACGGCAGGGGGATGTGGGGGCATACCAGATCAGGACAACCACGGGGATGCAGTCTTCCGAGCGTGGCGGAAAGCGGTTCCACGCGAACCGGTTGATTTTCCGTGAGGGGGACAATCCCGAGGCGATCTACGTCTTGGTGATCGGGACGGGGGCATTCTACGAGATTGCGGGGTGGTTGCGTGGACGGGAGATCATGACGGTACGGACGGGGGCGCAGGGTGCGGAGCATCGCACGAGTGCGTGGTTTGCGTGGGTGGAGGATTTGCATCCGATCCGGACGTTACCGGGTTGGACGGGGGAGTGGGGGCACAAGGTGGAAAGCGAGGAGATTCGCAGGATTTGCCCGGATCTGGTGAGTGTGCGGGAAGAAGAGGAAGAAGAAGAAGAAGAAGAGATGAGGACGCTTGAGGATATCTGGCAGGAGATCAGGCTGGCGCATGTGAGTGCGGCGTTGGTCAAGCAACCGGCGTGGGATCGTCGGCCGCGGAAGGGGGCGTTCTGATGAAGGAATACTTGGCAACAATGGAGGATGTCCTGCATTTCGGGGAGGTGAAGGCTGACCGGACTGGAACGGGAACCTACAGCCTGTTTGGGCCGAGGGAGATGCGGTTCTCGTTTGATGATGGGTTTCCGGTGGTGACGACGAAGCGTGTGGCGTGGAAGTCATTGGTCTGGGAACTGTTGTGGTTCCTGCGTGGGGAGACCAATGCGAACTGGCTCAAGGCGCGTGGGGTCACGATCTGGAATGAGTGGGCTGGGGAGGATGGGGATCTGGGGCCGGTGTACGGGGCGCAGTGGCGTCGGTGGCCGGGATATGATGGCAAGCCGATTGACCAGATCGCGCGGGTGATCGGGCAGATCAGGGACGAACCTGACAGTCGGCGGATGGTGGTGAGTGCGTGGAATGTGGGGCAGATCGCGGACATGGCGTTGCCACCGTGTCATTTGCTCTTTCAATTCTATGTGCATGGAGGCGAAGGGTTGTCCCTGAAGGTCTATCAGCGCAGTGCGGACATGTTCCTCGGGGTGCCGTTCAACATCAGTTCCTATGCGTTATTGCTCTCGATCATTGCGCAACTGACCGGCAAGCAGCCGGTGAACCTGATCCTGACATTGGGGGACGCTCATGTCTATAAAAATCATGAGCGTCAGGTGAAGGAGCAGTTGTCGAGGCCGGTGGGAAAGCGGCCGGTATTGGAGATGCCGTTGTTCACCACATTGGAGGAAGTACTTGAGAGCAAGGCTGGTGACTATGTCCTGCGTGGCTATGCACCAATGCCGGGAATAAAAGGGGACATCTCTATTTAAACTGTTGGTATAATTGCCTAAACATTGTGGAAAAGGCAGTTGTATCATCATGAATAACAATCAAGACCACATCGACGATTTCATGTACCGGACATTCGGGTACCCTCCGCTGCGGAAAGCCCCGACCGAGTCGGGGTTGTCCCCAGAGCAGCATGACGCATTGATGCGGCGGTTCCCTCGTGCAGCCACGCCTGCACCTCCTCCGGCCACGCACGAACCGGCCACACACGAGGGCCTTGGGTTTCAGAATGAAGCTGACAGGGAAGGCACTCCGATGCGGAGTATACGCGTGGATGGACAGCCCGCAATTACACACAGATATGGACATGGGCCAAAAGCAGATAACGGGCCGGACATACTTCGCCAGAATGAAGAAGCCAAGGAAGTCAAGCAAGGACTTGCTGCCGAGCATGTTAGGCAAGGCACATTGACCAACGGTACCGAATTCTTGAACCTTGGTAGCCTTGCCATGCATCAGGCCAATCTCATCGCCAAAGAGTACGCTAAATGGCACGAATCCGGCGGAGGTCCGCTTCCCGACCTGTCCAAGTATGAAAACCCCGTTGCCCGTCGCAAGGATGGTACCAAATGGGATTATCGCCAGACGGCTGACCGGCTGACTCGTCTGCATCAACGTGCAAGAGACTACGATGCCCTCCACGACGACGAGCATCGAGGGGCACTGCGTGTGTCGAGCAACGGGAATCTCCAAGTGCTTGATCCGAAGTATATTTGGGATCATATACATGAGGGTGTAAGCACCCCTAGAATTGCGGGGAGAGACACTGTTAGAACCATCTTTCCCGACGAATTGAAAAGAACTGGTCTTCGTCCTCATCAATATCCTTATCAAGCAAGAAGCCTCGTGAGCTTAGGTTTGCATCATCAGAAGTTATCCCGGTTGCATGCGGAAGGAGCGGACGATGACGGAAGCCCCACATAAATTTATCACTGTTGGTATAATTGTCTCATTGTTGAGTGATTTGGTATACTGACAAGGAACTCGCACAAAAGAAGGGACATACTCATGAGCATAGATCAGGATCATATTGACGATTTCATGTACCGCACCTATGGATATGCGAAGCCACTCGCGAAGTCTCCCGTGAAGTATGAGAACGCTTTGGAGAAGACTATGATGAACCGAGATGATGCGATCAAGCACTTTCGCGGTCGGGGAATGGACGAAGTCGAGGCGACGGCGCATGTAGATGGGCAAATTGCAAGTTCAGAAAAGGACCGGGCCAAGGCTGTTGAAGCCGGGGCGATGGATACCAGAGGGATGAGTCCCGCAGAGAAGCGTGAGGCAATGCGTGCAGGTGTGGCGCGACAGGCGGGATCGCCCGATGTAAAGCCGGGAAGCTCGCATTCCATCGTACCGGACGTAAGGCCGACCTACGGCACACGAACAGGGCGTGAGGGCCGACGCGGTCAGCCGCTCTTGGACAACCGCTTGGACAGGTCGTGGGACAAGAACCAATTCTCCGGTGGAGACGATGATGGCGATGGCGATGTAGGCGGTAATCGCCCGTTTCGTGTCATGCCCCGAGAGGGCCGCGATAGGGATACCGATCTGCGCGATGACAAGAGAAGCGGGAACCGAAGGTATGAAGGAGGCTCTCGTCAGCCTAATACCATGCAGATGACGGAACGTCATGCACGTGCCAAGCGTCGTCGCGAAAAGTATGACTCAGACGAGGACTAACGCCTGATATTCCAATGAATGAAAGATTGACCGACATTGTACGCCTCCTCCGGAATGAGGAGGCGTCAAATGCGTTTCTCCGCATGAAGGAACGTCATGGATGGCACAAGGACAGATTGGATACGATGCATGGAACTGCGGAAATCATTCCTCATGG
>Ga0304728_1001792_pt1 | contig 14601 bp, 29 predicted proteins | sample C_130625_MF_Meta_FD_190476 | JGI IMG/M metagenome (GOLD analysis project Ga0304728, IMG submission 190476) | Freshwater microbial communities from Lake Croche, Canada to study carbon cycling - C_130625_MF_MetaG (v2) (version 2) | ecosystem: Environmental > Aquatic > Freshwater > Lake | place... | reverse complement strand
CTGAATACAAAAAAGCTAGAATAACATACGCTAGATTGTCTAAACCAGTAGATCAGCTTGAAGCTATTTCTAATATTGCTAACAAATCTACTAGAGATAAAGATTCATCTATTTTGCTTAATAGATTTTCTAATGAATTGGAAAAAGCTAAAAAAGAAGGTTTATTGTCTAAACAACAATTGACAAGATTAGAAAACATCAAATCTGATATGTTGCGTACTGATTTTGCTAATGAAGCTGGTCGTGGCGTTGGTTCTAATACTATGCAAAACCTTGCCTATAACAATATGTTGCAAGAAGTTAATTTGCCTAATTTGCTTAGAAGGCGTGGTATGGCTGAAACCGCAGGTAATATGGCGGCTAGAGTTAAAGATGTTGCTTATGGAAGCATGAATAAGCGGTTAACAACTGAAATGGCTGAAACAATGCTTGACCCTAGAAAAGCGGCTGCTTTAATGAAATTGGCTGGAAAACGACCATTAGAAGCACAAGTACCAACTGAACAATCAAACCTAGCTAAATTATTATTTACACAGGGTGGTGTTAATGCAGTAAACGCTATAAGAGGACAATCAAATGAGTAGAAACGGATCGGGTACATATAACCTACCTGCTGGTAATCCAGTAGTAACTAACACAGTAATTAGTTCAACATGGGCTAACACTACGCTTACTGATCTTGCTACCGCAATGACAGGTAGCGTAGCGTCTGATGGTCAAACACCTATGACAGGCAATCTTAATTTATCTAGTAATAAGATTATTAATGTTGTTGACCCTACTGCCGCCCAAGATGCCGCTACTAAAGCCTATGTGGATGCTGTTGGTTTTGCTGTAGCACCAAGCACCGCTGGTAATGTTCTAACATCTAACGGCACTATTTGGACTTCTGCTCCTGTTTCTACAGTTCTTACTGGTTCTATGCAGATGTGGCCTACAGCTACCGCCCCAACAGGGTATTTGTTATGTGCAGGTTCGGCAGTTTCAAGAGTAACTTACGCTACTTTATATGCCCTTATTGGCACTACTTATGGCGTAGGTGACGGAACTACTACCTTTAATCTACCTGATTTGCGTGGTCGTATGCCATTTGGTGTAAGTGGCTCTTATGCTTTGGCAAGCACAGGTGGTTCTGCTGACGCTATTGTTGTAAGTCATACCCATGCCGCAACTGTTACAGACCCACAACATCAACATTCTTTGCCATCAGGACAAGGCTCTAATTCAGGCACAAATTCTTATTTGGGTTCTTCAAATCTTTCTGCAACGGCTGGAGTTACAGGATTAGCTTCAACTGGTATTACTGTAGCCAATGCTACTGCTGGTGTAAGCGGAACTGGTGCTAATTTGCCACCATATCTTGCTATTAACTTCATTATTAAAACTTAATTATGTCTTTTGAAATTGACCCCGTAAAGTACGGACAACTTTGGGAAAAGGTTGACCAATTGACTTCTAAAGTTGATAAATTAGAAGAAGGCATGGAAGAACTTTTAGCCCTTGCCAATAAAGGTCGGGGTGGGTTTTGGGTGGGAATGATGGTGGTATCTGCTTTGTCTACCTTTATTGGATTTATTTCACACTACTTTACTAGCAAATGATGTGGACTACGGAATATCAGAAGGCGTTAAAAGCCTTACCGACAGCCTTGAAGCAAGCAGAACTGCAAGTAAAGGCTTATCTAAGTCTATTGAAAACATACAGCACGATGGATTGGATGTTGCACAGCACCAAGCCAACGAAAGAATCAGAGCAAGACGAGAAGCAGAGTTCAAAAAAGAACAAGCATTAATCAAGGCTTTGAAACAATGGCAACACAATAAGCAAATTAGTGACGAAGAAGCCAAGTTAAAGATTGATTTTATTAAGAAACACGGTGCTAAAGAGTGGGAAGCGGTCTTAAAGATTAAAGTGGATATAGAAAACTTACGCAAGAAAGATAACGAGGAATACCAGCACGATTTAAAAGCCGTTAAACGCTTGCAATTTTGGTGTTTTGTGGTTGCCGCAGTTATAGCTTGGTATGCCACATGGGGGTACAAATGGTAGTTTATTTGACATTTTGTTTTAGTTACTGGGGTGCATTGGCTTGTTACGCATAGGGGATAAATTATGGATTGGTTAACTAAATTAGTACCTACAATTGCTACTTGCTTGGGTGGCCCTTTAGCTGGTCTTGCCGTTACTGCGGTATCTAAAGCACTTGGTATAGACGAAGATAAGGTTCAAGATGTTATTGATAGCGGTAAACTCAACGCAGAACAGATTGCCAGCTTAAAACAAGCTGAAATTGCACTTCAAGAACAAGCACAAGAATTAGGTCTTAACTTTGAACAATTAGCCGTTCAAGACCGTGCTTCTGCCCGTGACCTGCAAAAAGAAACTAAATCAATTATTCCCCCTGTATTGTCTATCCTTGTAACCATTGGATTCTTTGGTATTTTGGGCGGCTTGATGTCAGGCAAGATTATGACTTCTGACGCTCTTATGTTGATGCTGGGCAGTCTTGGAACTGCTTGGACAGGCATCATAGCTTTTTATTTTGGTAGTTCTGCTAGTAGCCAAGCAAAAGACAATATGATTCATAATTCGACCCCATTAAAATGATAAATAGCCGATCCCTAGATGACCTTATCCCCCCAGCTAAAGAGCGTGTAGAACGCTTTTTAAATCTGTGCAAGGATAACAACATAGACCTGCTAGTTACTTCTACATACCGCGATAATGAATCCCAACAGGCTTTATACGAACAAGGTAGGACTACGGCAGGAAAGGTGGTTACCAATGCTAAAGCTGGTGATTCTTGGCATAACTGGCGTTGTGCTGTTGATGTCGTACCTATGGTCAACGGCAAACCTAATTGGGATGGTCTACACCCTGTATGGGATCAAATCGGTACATTAGGTGAGCAAGCAGGATTAGAGTGGGCAGGTCGCTGGCGTACATTTAAAGAACTAGCCCACTTTCAGTACACGGGTGGGTTAACCCTAACAGACCTTAAAAGCGGTAAAGAAATTGTTTAAAACTGGCTTATAGGATTAAGTCGTTTGCGGTCATACCTGTAGGAAGGGTGAGAACCGCCCTGTAGCGTGGCAAACTGAAATAACTCATCTTTATCCACCCAACCCACAATATCGCCCCCAACATCGTCTAAAACGACTAAGATGTAAAAATCACACGGTTTCTTGCGGTGGTATTCGGTGACATACACATCACCTTCTTTATTACGGGTAGATTTAACATCAATAGTCCTACCGCCTGAAGTCTTGAGATCAGCAGGGTTTTTCTTTTGATTAATGGAAAAGTCGGGCATTAAGTTTAAATACTTGGCTACCAAATACTCACCCTTAAACCCGTCTATATCCATTTCATACGGATCTTGCTGGCTAACCTGCCTGTCAAAATTAAACTGCATGGCGTTTTTCCTACGCATAGTACCGAAATACTCGCATAGGAATAACTCATGCTTGGACAAGTCAACTCTCAAATCACATACCCGTGCATTAGGTAGTTAGTACCAAAAATAATGACGCATATTAAAATAGCTACTAAACCGCCTTGGATAAATTCTTTCATGTCATTCTCCTATTGAAAAATACGATAGCGTGGGTTACATGTAACTTCTACTGGTACATCACTCATAATGCCGTTAATCTTACGCTTGGCCGTAATGACTACGGGGCGTGTACCAGCTTCCTCACATTCAGTAATACCAAGAATAACTTGAGCACGGGTCATGTGAAAAGCCTGTTTATCAGTTTCTAAGCTGACATTCGGTGGGTCAAAGGAAGTGCAAGCGGCCAATGCTAATGGTGCTATTAAAAGTAAGTATTTCATATTAATCCTTGATAAAAAATGTTTTAGGGTATCCAGCAAAATGGGTTTCTGCTTTCCATTCAGCAATGATGGCTTCTGCCTTTTCTAATGTTTTGGCACTTGCGGTAGTACGACCATGTGGGGTGTTTACATATACCCAAAACCAACCGCACTCTTGTGGCTCAATATGGTATGTGGCTAGACCGTTAAAAAAGTCTTGTGCGTGGTTGTATGCGTTATCTGCCGCCCAATCTTCATTGGCAATACGGCTGGTGCGTTGTGCTGTTGTTTCCATTATTTTTTCACCCAAATTTGTTGAAAGTTATTTGCAAAATTGCCTTGAGTTCCTTGTTTTCTAGCCCAAACTTGTTTTTTTGTTGCGTTGCGTTTTGCAATAAAGGCATCAACACAATCTTGAGCAGATTTTTGTGCAATTTCAAAAGATGCTAATTTACCGTCAATAAAAAATGTGTAATCGCAAATTTCTTGTGTAGGAATAGCGTCTAAATCTTGTTGAAAAGACCAGTAATCGGTAGCACGATATGTAACTTCACCACCGTTTTTGTGTTGTAACTTAAATTTCATTTTGCGTTCCTTTTTCTATCTCACTCCCCGATGGAGTAACTCCAGTTTAGTTAAGCTATCTTAACCCGTCAAGTATTATTTATCTAAGGAAAACCCTAAGTGCAAAAATACAACAGGGCAGTATTTGGCAGTTACTAACTGTTAGGTGGAAAGCCGCAAAAACCCTAACTTACTGCATCCTACTATGGCGGCTTAACGCCCTAAAGAAGTTGGGGTACTCCTTGCGTTTCCCCCGTTCCCGTGAAGGAATTAAAGATTGTTCTTGATCTGATAGACCCTTAACAAATGTTGAAAGCACTCCCAACTCTTTTGAAGCTGGGGTTCTTCTATTTCAATCAATTTTACTTGATTAGTCGTTCCGTTGACAAATACGATAGCACACCGTGCAGAGGGCAAGCCTAGTCCTTCGCGATAGGCCGCTAACTGCATTTCATGCTCAAAATATACATCAACTTTATCCAAGTCCGTGTCTTTTGTTTTGAAGTCAACAATGAACCCAGTACCCTGCCCGTTGACCGGTTTAGCCATCAAATCGCATTTGCCACCGTACCCTAGGTGATGCCCAAAAGACTTCTCTGCAAGCCAAGGTTGGCTTCCAAAAGCATCTTTAAGCACCTTGTCAATCTCATCAAGGTAAGCTGGCTTTTCAGGCAAATACATCTGTTCAAAGTAACCCTCAATAATGGCGTGGATAGCTGTACCCCGTTCCGCCGCTTCCCGACCAGTAGCACGGCTATCCTGCATTACACGCTTTAGCCATTCCTGTTCTTCCTCACCATCTGCTCTAGGCAAGGTAAGTGCGGCTAAGAGGACTTGTTGTTGTTTCCATGTATCAAGGCCTGCTTTTGATAATTGTCCGTTAATTGTCGTAACACTTGGCAAAAGTCCGTCTTTTCGTGCATCGCGAAGCGTTGTTGCCCGCTCGCCAGTTTTGCCGATGGTTGTATAGGCTGGAGTGCCGTCTTTAGTGTACCAATGACCATTTAATTCTACCTTTTCTTTAACTATCATTTAGTATCCTAAAACATTTGCAATGTCTTGGACAGACCATAAAAGCCTACTTCCAAATTTTTTAGGAGCAATGCCATAACAATTTTTTTCTAAACAATAATTTTTTCTAACGGTTTGCGGTGAAACGCTAAAAAATGTTGCAAATTCATTTGTAGTAATAAAATCTCTTTCACCAGCAATTGCAGTTAATTTTGTTGGAATATTCATATATCACCTATTAAAAAGGAATGTCGTCAAGTTTAGGATCAGATTCAACTGGTGCTTCAGCATCCCTAGCTTTTTGGCCACGCCATTCAGATGATTCAGTAATCTTTTCCTTGTAATATTTTGGCAAACCGTCATATTTAGCTTGGTCAAACTCCGCTAACCAAAAATGCAAACAAGGATTAACGCCTGCAGGCTGGGCGTTACGCAAAGCAGACGGCACAGGGCTAATACCGCTGATATTGGCATATTTGCCATCTTCTGAATGGGTAATATTGACCATGCAAAACTTGTCTAGCAGGTTACGCAAATCAAATTTCTTGCGATCTTCTGCGGTCATTTTCTTGTTAGACCATGCTTCTAGGTCTTGACGCAATCTAGCTTGGTCACCAAGACTAACGGTATAACGCTTAGACACAATCAAAGGTTTACCGTCATCTGTTTTTAATGGCTGGTCTTGGTCGTCATTACCGTGCAATTCCCAAGTCAATACAACCTTGTGCATGATCTTGGTTTCGCCAGCCCATTCGGTAGCTTGATGCCCTAGGTCAATGACCGAGTACAAGCGAGCCATGTGTAACCCTGCTGGGGCTATTTTAAATTCTTTACTGTTGTCTGAAATAATCATTGCTTTGCTCCAAAAATTTTAGAAAAATCATTAATAACATCACGCAAAACGGGGTTTACATGGGTGTTGCGGATTGGTGATGGCAAGCCACACGCATAGCGTAGGTCACCTATCTCATCTGCTGTAATAAATACCCCATTTTCGAGGTCTTTAAAGATGCGTTCCAAATGTTGTTGGAAGCTGTGTAAGTCTTGATCTTGCTCACTCATACGAGTTCTCCTAATTAACACGGCATATACCGTACTTAGATATTAAGCCAACTTAAAACATAAAGCAACACTTTATTTGCAATTTGTTGTAAAAATGTTAAGATAGCTTATGGAAAAAATATCATCAACAGCAATGATTCGACTTTTAGGCGGTTGTACACGGGTATCCAAGATAGTCAATGTGTCCGTTCCAGCTGTGTCTATGTGGCAAAACGGGGATATTCCTTACGATAAGCTGGTGATCCTTGCCGCAACATTGGAAAAAGAATCGCATGGCTTAATAACGCGAAAAAACTTGTTTCCAAAAAATTACAAGTTGATATGGCCTGAATTAGATTGATGTATACTTAAAATATTGAGGACTTGAACACTCGATAGGATAGGGTTTTATAGGTGGTTTTAGGGTTTAGGAAAGTTTCGTGAGGTAATTTTCCCAAGCCGTTCAAGCTAAAGCTACCTATAAAGCCCTTTTTTATTGTCAGTCCCATTCGTACTCCAAACGATATAAAGCACCTAAATGGGTGGCGTGGAATAGAACATGGGCTGGTCTACACCTGACAGCAAGCCCCGTAGCCTTGAGTGGGGACTACACAAGATACAAGGACAATGGTGACAGACAACCTTGTAATCGAATGAACACTACCTTCGGGAGCATTAGTTCGGGACACATCCTGAATGGATGGGGTGCTATCACCTTTGGGACACCTATGACAAAAAAACAACACATAGGGAAAACACCTAGAAATAAATAACAATCATTAAGACAACTTAACATATACTTTCAACATGATTGAAAATTTGATGTTGATTTTTTCTGTTGGAATCTTTGCCATATTTGGCGTTGTTATAACTTTGTTATTACTAATTATTTTATGGGTGAAATCATGACTTGGAATCTACGCTTAGTTAATATGAGTAATTCATACGAAGATTACTTTGAGATTCGTGAAGTGTATTACGACAATATGGGAAAGCCAATTGGTCATAGCAATGCGGCCATTGGTGGGGAAGATAGACTTGAGGTGGACAGATATATTGAAATGGCTAAACAGGCATTAGACAAGCCAATACTAAAATTTGCTGATACTGAAAAATCTAACCACACACAAATGTTAGAAGATGAATGTGCGGCTTTAAGAAAGCAATTAGATGAACTTCAATGATTTCTATGCCTTGTATCCTCGTAAAATGGCTCGTAAAGACGCTGAAAAGGCTTGGAAGTCTATGACTACCGATGAACAGGAAAAAGCCTTAGAAGCCCTGCCAAGCCATTTGAAATACTGGAAAATTAAAGAAACCGCTAAAGACTTCATACCATACCCTGCTAGCTGGTTACGGGCTGGGCGTTATGATGACGAACTTGACATTGAACCACTTAAAAAGCCTGAATTACCGTGGTATTCCAGCGAAGAATTAACAGCTAAGAAAGCCCAAGAAGTTAATTGCCCTGCTTATGCTGGTGAGGGTTGGCAACAATGGCGGTCTAGGATTAGTCAGAAGATAAAGCAAGTTGAAGCCTGATCCATTTGCAGGAATGATTCAGGGTATTAAACAAAGACCCAAAGCAGTAAAGCAGATGTACCTTGTAGATTGGTATATTGCTGTAGCAAAGAAGCGTGGCTGGGATGCGGTGGTTAAGTTAATACAACAATACCCCGACACCGAAGCGGAAATTAAAATGTTAATTAAAAAGAGATTAGGAAAATGAGAGAGATAGACCCCAATAAATGTATAGACTTTATATTAGAAAACGCAGGTAAATATGCACAGGCAAAGGGTGAACTTGCACAACTTGAGGCGTATAAGAGTTCGCTCAAGGCTATTAAAATGGCACAAACTGCTGAACAATCTCTCGGGGCTCAGGAGCGTGAAGCTTATCGAAGCCAAGATTACCAAGATTTATGTAAGGCGATTGGAGCGGCTACGGAAAACGCAGAAAAGTTAAAGTGGGAGCTGGAAGCCGCACGGCTTAGACATTCCACATGGCAGACCCTAGAAGTATCTAACCGTAACCAAGATCGGATATTGAAATGACCCTGAAAGTAACCGAAGAATTTTTAATTCTTAAATTATTTTGCAAGATGTATGAGGATGCCTTAAACCGTAAAGACTATACGCAAATGCTTGAATTAAGCGTTGACATTGCGGAATCAGGTGAAAAATTAGAACAACTTACTGTAGATCATATTAATGGCCACGAAAAGTGAGAAAGAAAAGTATCGCAAAATTAGTGAACTGGGATGTTCACTATGCAGGCATCAAGGTAATGAGGGAACGCCAGCGGAACTACATCACATTAGACGAGGTGGCGTTAGAAGCCTATCGCCAGTTATCGGTCTTTGCCCCTACCACCATCGAGGATCAAATACCAGTATTCACGGAATGGGTCGTAAACGGTTCGAACAAGAATACGGAATCACGGAAGAACAGTTGTTGGAGAAAACGGAAAGTCTTATAAATGAGTAGCTGGTTAATCATTGTTACTGGATTGATTTACTTTTATATTGGCTTAGAACAAGGGTTCAAGGGCAACCTACCTATGGCTGTTGTATATACAGGCTACGCTTTTTCTAATGTCGGTTTGTACATCATGGCTAAATGAAATGTATATACATTGTATATACGCACAAACATTAAAGTTCTAACGGATCAAACCCTAATTCGCTGGCTACCATCTTGCAACGGGTTCTAAACGGCTTTCCGTGTTGCATCCATTTATCCCCTTTTTGCTTGTGAAAACTCATGTGTACGCACTCATGGGCAAGGGTGGTTAAAACGGTATAGAAGTGGCTACAACGCCCCGATGATATGGTAATGGTATGACTGTATTCCTCACCCGTATCTAGCAGGTAAGTCCCCATTACTTCAGGGTCAGGGGTAACAATAAACTCTATTTCTTCAGGCAATGGCATAGGCCATTTGGTAAACGGATAACAGCAATACAGGCTTGCATATAGGTTTTTTAATACTTCAGGATTTAATCTCATATAGTTCACCCCTAAAAAACACAAGCCCCTCATCTTCATTAATAACCTGCACTAATTCAGGTGGCATTAAATGACCGTTTACATAGGTAAGAACTGCGAATCCTGCTCTCCAATTAACGCTTGAATCTTCATGGTATAGAAATTGCTCATCCTTAACTGCCGCCATCATTCCAGTATCTACACCGTATAAATCACCGTTGTAATTAGTCCAAGGGGTTACTTTCAGGGAGTGTAAATGCCCCGTAACCATTGATTTGCCACCTTTTAGGACATTGTTATACACCGCATGAATACCATTATGCCAACGGTGCTTGACCATTGTGTTGTCGTTAATCATAACTGACCAGCTATATGACCAGCCGTACAGGTGATCCGCAAGGCACATACCCTTGACACCTTGATATTGGGGTAGGACATTGGACAACTTGCCATCAAAGCGTAAATCGTGATTACCAATGGTGCGGTGCAATATACACCCAGCAGGGCGTACAGCTTCAATATCACCTAGCCTAGCTTGGACTTCTTCTAATTCCTGTTGGACTGTAGGGTGGTCTTGATAACCTATCCTGTTGTGCTGGCTAATTACCGCAAAATCAAACAAATCCCCATTTAGGATTACCATGTTTGGCTTTAATTGTTTTGTAAAATATACAAAAGCACGGTGGGCAGTAGATATATATTTGGGGTTGTAATGGCAATCTGAACCCACTAAAACCACGCCATTCTTTAATTCGTATTCACAGCGTATTTTATTTTCAGGAATGGTAAATCTTGGAACACCACGATTATTATTGGCTTCAAGCACAATATCGTACTTTTTTTCTATATTCTTTCTGCGTATCATTACATTTCTGACATCAACATTTAATGCCCTAGCTACTTTTGTAGGCGATCTATGTTCTTTAAACAATGATATAAACTCTGAATCACTACACGCTGGTTTGCTCATGCCAAGCCTTTATAATGGTAAAGTTAGCCAATACTAATCTATTCTAATGGAAAATCAATGACATACGCACGAATTGATACAAACCACAAAGAGATAGTAGCGGCATTAAGACAAGCTGGTGCTACTGTGGTGTCACTTGCCGCAATGAAGCACGGTTGCCCTGACCTGCTTGTTGGTTATGCTGGCGAAACAGTATTAATGGAAATTAAAAAAGATTCGAAGGCCAAGTTTACGCCCGACCAATTAGACTTTATGGGCAAGTGGAAAGGCGGTGCAGTAAGCCGTGTAGATAGCGTTGATGCCGCGATAAGAGCACTAGGTATTACTAGAAAAGTGTTATAAAATAGATTAAAAGGAGCGTTTTATGGATAAATCAATGGCATTATTCCTAGCAACATTGCTACATTCGGGGACTAATACCCATTTTTTCCATTGGGCTACCAAGTCTTATGCCAAGCACAAGGCATTAGGCAAGTTTTACGAGAACATTATTGAACTGACCGACCAACTGGCCGAAGCCTATTTTGGTTGCTACGGGCAGATTACCGAATTTCCTGCTACCTACCACCAGCCAAAAGAACCGCTGGCATACCTGCAATCACTACAGCGTTTTGTAAAAGAAGCACGGGCAGACCTACCAACAGACACAGAGATATGTCAGCTTATTGATAATATTGCCCAAGAGATTGACACAACCATCTATTTACTTAAATTTAAGAGTTAATCATGCCATTAGACAAATCAGGATCAGCCGAATCTGTCGGCAAGAACATCAAAGCAGAGGTTAAAGCAGGGAAACCTAAAAAACAGGCACTTGCTATTGCCCTTAATGTTGAGCGTGAAAACGCCAAAGGTGACCGCAAAGCTAAGTTAGAAGAAGCCTACGGTAAGTACATCGAAGAAAAATGAGCCGCAGGGATGACATCCGTGCCGCAATAGAAAAGCACGATAAGCCGATAGCCAAGACCACAAAGGGTAAGGGTCGGCATTATCAGTCAGTAGAAGAAGGTGCTGGAATGACCGAAGCTGGTCGCAAAGCATACAACGCAAAGAACGGTAGTAATTTAAAAGCACCCCAAGCCAGCGGATCACGGCACGATAGTTTCTGTGCAAGATCGGCAGGATGGAATGGGGAACGAGGAAAAGCGGCAAGAGCAAGGTGGAAATGTTAATGAAAAACGGACTTTACGCAAATATTCACCGTAAACAGGAACGGATCGCAAACGGTTCGGGCGAGAAAATGAACAAGGTTGGTAGCAAGAACGCTCCAACTGCTAAAGATTTTAAAGAATCGGCTAAGACCGCCAAACCACGCAGAAAGATAATCTCTGACGCAATGAAGGATATGTAATGGAACACATGAACCGCAAATATAAGCCTGAAGATGCAATGCTACGGCCGCACAAAGAAACCACGCTAGAAAAGCAACAGCGTCTGCGTTTAGAGCGTAGAGCCGCTATTGCTAATAAACTCAAAGACTTGGATAAAGAAGTCAAGTAATGTACCCCGAGTACGATCCTAATGAGCCAACGCTAGGTCAATCTTTTGCCGATATGTTACGGGGACTTAAAAACCCCCAAAATTTACAGCAAGTAGGACAGGGCATAGTCAATACTGCTCAACTTGTACCAAATGTAATTGAATCATTAGGTCGTGGTGGTGTAGCCCAAGCTGTTGGAACAATGGGTGATTTGCGTGATTTACGCAATACCGTACAAAGCTATTTACCCCAAAGCGTACAGAACTTTAGCAATGCGGCCGAGTTTATGACAAACCCGTATGCAAAAGCCCTGACCCAAACCGCACCAACAACAGAACAGACATTAGACTTTGTACCCCGTGCCACAGCACCGTATGAAGGCTATAAGCAACACGAAACGCTAGGTGAATACATTGCCCCAGCTTTAGGTTACTTTGGCGGTAAAGCCCTAAAAGCTACTAAAGATCTGCCAATTGGCATGACTATTCAAGATGTAACACCGCCAATAGAGCCAGCCAAAGTAGCTGAAGCCCTACGCCAGCCTGAAAAAAACGCACTTGGATTCTATTCTCCGCTAGAAGAAGCTGTTGGCAATCTGCAAAATCAAAAAGGTACAGGCCAACAATACCTTGCACAACTCCTTAAAACTCAAGGCGTTAAGCAAGAAGAAGTAGCCACACGGGGATTAGATACATTCCTTGAAAGTAATCCAAAAGTAACACGGGAACAGATGGCCCAGTATTTGCGTGAAAACCCAGTACAACTTAAAGAAACTGTGCTTGGTGCTAATTCTCAGCGTGATTTAAACACAATGAATTACAACGATTATTTCCTTGATGAAGGCCGTGTATTAGATGACCCTGATTATGTTAGTAGCAGGGCTGATGATATTGCTTACGATTATGAATCTAATAATCCTGACATAGTTCAAATGATGCGTGAAAACACTATGAAAGAATTGGGTTTTACGGCAGATGATTTAGCAAATCCATACAATGAAGCCAAATTTCAGCAAAAAGTAAACGACAGCATTTACGAAGATTCATTAAAACAAGCTGAAGAAGAATATAGAGATAACCCTTTCATGGAACATACCGATGAATTAGGGTATCGGGTTACAGGCAATGATGACATGGGCTACGATGTAATTGATCCTACTGGTAATCCTATAAATTACCGCAATAATGGTTCAATGAGTTTAAGTGAAGCTGAAGAAGCTATCCGTGAACACGCATTAGATCGTGGTTATTTGCACATGGAAGAAGATGAGTTAGGCACTAAATACCACGATTACACCCTACCTAATGGTGAAAATTACCGTGAAGTGCTTATTCAATATGATCCAAAATTATCATACAAAGATTCAATTCGTGAATTAACACCTGAAGATAAACAGCGTCTTGGTGTTGATACTGGTGTTTTAGCTAAAGTCAAAGATACTTGGGGCTATTACCCAAGCAGAGAAGTGGCTGAAATGCAATTAAGCAGTAGGCTACCTAAATATGAATCAGGTCATTTTGATGAACCTAACATCTTAGCCCACTTCCGTACTACTGACCGCACTATTGACGGTAAAAAGACCCTATTTGTAGAAGAAATACAATCAGATTGGCATCAAGCTGGGCGTAAAAAAGGTTATGAACAGGATGTAAAGCCGTTACAAGAAACTTATGACAAGCTGGCACAAGAACAACATGACTATTTAAAAGAAATGTATAAAAAATATAGTCCTTATGCTACCGATCCTGAAAAAATGAAAATGTTAGATACTTTGCCGGATAGCACAAGAAAAATGGTATTTGAAACATTACATAAGCAAATGTCACCAACAGAAATTGAAAAATATGAAACATTATTTAATCAAAATAAAGATGCTTTAAAAGCATTACAAGAAGCAAAAAGAAATACCGTACCTGATGCCCCATTTAAGAAAAACTGGCAAGAATTAGCTATGAAACGAGCCATGCAAATGGCCGCAGAAGGTGGCTATGACCGTGTAGCATTTACTACTGGTAAACAGCAAGCAGACAGATATAGCTTAAGTAAACAGATTAGCGAAATACATTTAAGTGGCACAGATTTAGTTGCTTACGATAACAATGGAAACGCAGTAATTAAACAAACTGGAGTTACAAAAGATAATCTTGCTGACTATATAGGTAAAGAACCAGCACAAAAATTGCTTGAGCAAAAGCCACAAGGTACATTGCGTTCTTTATCAGGCGTTGACCTTGATGTAGGTGGTGAAGGCATGAAAGGCTTTTACGACAAGATTCTGCCCGATTTCATTAATAAATACGGTAAAAAGCATGGTTTAAAGGTAGGTCAGACCAATTTAAAAAGTCGTGGCATACCTGATGCTAGTTTGGTTTATGAAACTGCTCAAAAATACGGATATTCGAAACAACAATTTGACAGGTTGCCATTAGAAGAACAAAAAAAGATACGAAATGAATCAATGCCAAAGGGTGAACAAGTACATTACTTTGACCTAACTCCCCAAGCTAAAGAATCATTCCTTAAAAAAGGACAACCTATGTTTGCAGTAGCCCCAGCTATGGCTATTACAGATGAGGACAGTAGACGAGATATATTGGAACAGTTGTTCAATAAGCAAAAATAGCCTACAATTAACTTATCTTAATCAACCACTTGGGTAAGGTATGAGCATTAAACAACAAACAAATAATCCAAAGGGCAGACCAAAAGGTAGCCCCAATAAGTCCACAGCA
>Ga0304728_1001787_pt1 | contig 14643 bp, 8 predicted proteins | sample C_130625_MF_Meta_FD_190476 | JGI IMG/M metagenome (GOLD analysis project Ga0304728, IMG submission 190476) | Freshwater microbial communities from Lake Croche, Canada to study carbon cycling - C_130625_MF_MetaG (v2) (version 2) | ecosystem: Environmental > Aquatic > Freshwater > Lake | place... | reverse complement strand
ATATAAAACAATGGGTGGCCGAACATCATAAATAAACTGCTTTTTTAATTTATAAATTGCAACCATATGTCCTCCTTTCAAACTTTGTTTACAAAAATGGAAGATCATACCTTGATCATTACCATTAATCGTCCCGACAAATTAAACGCATTGAATCAACAAGTGATGAAAGATCTTGATGCCGTCATGGACAGAGTATATAAATTTCCAGAAATTAAAAGTGTAGTCATAACGGGTGCAGGCTTAAAAAGTTTTGTGGCCGGTGCCGATGTGAAAGAATTTGAATCCTTGTCGAAAGAAGAGGCGACTGCCCTTGCTAAAAGAGGACAGGATGTATTTTTTAAAATAGAAAACTCTCCCAAACCAATCATTGCTTGTGTGAATGGATTTGCTTTAGGAGGCGGTTGTGAACTAGCCATGGCCTGTCATTTTGTTATTGCTTCAGAAAGTGCGGTCTTTGGTCAACCAGAAGTGAACTTGGGTATTATGGTTGGTTATGGTGGCTCACAAAGATTGACCCAAAGAGTAGGTAAAGGAAGAGCCATGGAATTAGTGATTACAGGCAAAACCATTAATGCTACCCAAGCCATGAATTACGGCCTCGTAAATTATGTAGTACCTCAAACTGAATTATTAGATAAAGCATTTTCTATATTAAGGGTAACGCATGAAAAAGCACCTTTATCAGTAGCCAATTCTATTAAAGCAGTAAACGCCGCTTGGAACGAAGCAGAGAATGGCTATACTATAGAAGCCAAATTATTTGGCGAATGCTTTACTACCCATGATGCCAAAGAAGGTATTACTGCATTTATAGAGAAAAGAAAGCCTGAATTCAAAGGGAATTAATCGCGCCTTTCTTACCTTTGCATGACCAAATTTTATATTATGGAATACAGAATTGAGAAAGATACGATGGGTGAAGTAAAAGTGCCTGCTCATGTTTATTGGGGTGCACAAACACAAAGAAGTATTGACAATTTTAAAATAGCACAGGATATTAATCGAATGCCTAAGGAAATTATTAAAGCATTCGCCTATTTAAAAAAAGCAGCTGCCCTTACCAATATGGACGCAGGTGTATTACCTAAAGAAAAATCGGATTTAATTGGACAAGTTTGCGATGAAATCATTGCAGGCAAATTAGACGATCAATTCCCATTAGTCGTTTGGCAAACAGGAAGCGGCACCCAAAGCAATATGAATTTAAATGAAGTGATTGCTTACCGTGCGCATGTCATGAAAGGAGGAAGCCTAAGCGATAAAGAAAAGTTTTTACATCCAAATGATGATGTTAATAAATCTCAGTCTTCTAACGATACCTTTCCTACGGCCATGCATATTGCAGCCTATCAAATTTTAACGCAAACAACTATTCCAGGTATTACTACATTAAAAAATACATTAGAAGCCAAGAGTAAGGAGTTTATGCATATTGTTAAAATAGGTCGTACCCATTTTATGGATGCCACTCCTTTAACCTTAGGCCAAGAAATTAGCGGCTATGTAAGTCAATTAAGTCATGGCTTAAAAGCCATCAACAATACATTAGCACATTTAAGTGAATTGGCCCTAGGGGGTACAGCAGTAGGTACGGGTATCAATACACCAAAAGGTTATAGCGAAAATGTTGCCAAACATATTGCCCAATTAACAGGCCTTCCTTTTATTACTGCTGAAAATAAATTCGAAGCATTGGCTGCACATGATGCGATTGTAGAAGCACATGGTGCATTAAAAACAGTGGCCGTAAGTTTAATGAAAATTGCGAATGATGTGCGCATGTTATCCTCTGGACCTCGCAGCGGCATTGGAGAAATTTTTATTCCAGACAATGAACCCGGTTCTTCTATCATGCCAGGTAAAGTAAACCCAACGCAATCAGAAGCACTTACAATGATTGCTGCACAAGTAATGGGTAATGATGTAGCTATTAATATTGGTGGTTCTATGGGACATTTTGAATTGAATGTATTCAAACCCGTAATGATTTATAATTTCTTACACAGTGCTCGTTTAATAGGTGATGGTTGTGTAAGCTTCAATGAAAAATGTGCTGTAGGTTTAGCGCCTATTGAAGCTAATATTAACAAACACGTGAACAATAGCTTAATGCTAGTCACTGCACTGAATACTAAGATTGGCTATTACAAAGCCGCCGAGATTGCTCAGAAAGCACATAAAGAAGGCACGACCTTAAAGGAAATGGCCGTGAAATTAGGTTATGTAACCCCTGAAGAATTTGATGCCTGGGTGATTCCTAAAGACATGGTAGGACTTTAGTTAGAATGATTCATCTGGAATATTATATTTCATCCTTCTCTGCTCGCCACTTAACGCTAAAAATCATAAATTCTAACTAAAAGTCAGAACTCGCACTTCGTGCTCAAACATGCTGACTTTTTTAACGTTAAAATTTATGATTTTTTTTACCTAGCAAATCTTTGATTTGCATAAAATAATTAGATTTTTTTATTTAAAAACTTAATATAATTATAGTTTTTAAATAAAAATTTAGGCTCGATGTTCAGGAGTGAAATACAATATTCACTGATGAACTTTTTAATTTAGATCTGCGCGAAAGAGAATTAATACTATTTCGAACGAACATTTGAGCGAAGCGATTGAGAGAGAGAAATAGGTATTTATTCTCTTGAAAGCACAGCAATGAAATATAATATTCACTGATGAACTCTTTAGAATACTCTTTCCCCATTCAAATAAGTCTTCAATACTTTCACTTGAAGTATGCTATCTGTAGGTACTTTCATTAAGTCTTTGTCTAAAATAATAAAGTCGGCTTTTTTACCTACTTTAATACTACCTACTTGCTTTTCCATACGGTTGGCCTTGGCTGCCCAAATGGTCATACCACGAATGGTTTGCTCACGCGTTAAAGCATTTTCCATTTGAAAACCACCTGCAGGAAAACCTTTGCTGTCTTGTCTTGCCACGGCCGCTAAAAATGTTTTAAATGGATTGATTTCTTCGACAGGAAAATCGGTACCCAGGGGCATCCAATTATTTTGCGCCAACAATTGTTTAAAAGCATACCCTGTTTTTAACCTTTGCTCCCCTAGTCGAGTGCCGGCCCAATACATATCACTGGTAGCATGGGTAGGTTGTACAGAAGGGATAATATTGTTGTCTCCAAAATAATGCAAGTCTGATGGATCAATAATTTGCGCATGCTCTATTCTCCATCTTTTATCATTCTTACCTTTTAAATATTTTGCATACACTTTCAAAATAGTCCTGTTGGCGCTGTCTCCAATGGCATGGGTACACATTTGAAAATCGGTATTGATTAATTTAGCTGCCACAGAATCAAAATGCGCAGGACTACTTAATAAAAAGCCTGACCAGCCTGCTTTATCAGCATAGGCTTGTATCAAGCAAGCGCCTCTTGATCCTAAGGCGCCATCTCCATAAACTTTAATGCCTTTCACTGATAATCTATCGGTTAAATAGCCACCCTCAGTGAAATATTTTGAAGTATAAGTGCTCGGCTTATCGCTTAACATTACATACAAGCGCATTTTAAGATCATTGCTTTTTTGCAAGGCATCTATATAATCAATATCCGCTGGGCTCAAGCCACAGTCGGTAATAGTAGTTAAGCCTGTTGCAAAACAATTTTGCTGTGCGGAAGTCAACCAATCTTTATAATCTGCTTTAGTGGCCTCAGGTATTTTTCTTTCTACCACACCTACTGCATTGTCAATTAATAAACCTGTTAATTTCCCATTTTGCATGGTGAACAAACCTCCTTCAATGGTTTGTCCTGCTTTCACTCCAGCAAGTGCTAAAGCATAATCATTGGCAATACTTGCATGACCATCTACTCTTTCTAAAATAACAGGTCGGTCAGGAAATAAACTATTTAATTCCGCATTGGTAGGAAATTCTTTACCTGGAAAACGATTTTGATCCCAACCTCTTCCTCTGATCCAACCATTACCAGGATGCTTTACAGCAAAGGCTTTCACTCTTTCAATAGCTTCTACCCAACTAGGTACAAACATCAAATCAACCGCATACAAGGACTGACCATAGCCCAAAAAATGCGCATGTGCATCTATAAAGCCTGGATAGATAATAGCGTCATTTGCATTCACCATACTATCCGATTGGTACTCTTTTAAAATAGCATCATTGGTACCAATAGCTACAATTTTACCATCTTGTATGGCCATGGCTTCTGCCTTACTAAACTCATTGTTCACGGTATAAATTTGCGCATGATGTACGATTAAATCTACTCTTTGGTTGATACAAGAGCTGCAAAATAATACGATAATTATAGCAAATACATTACGCATGGTAAAAAGTTTAGTGAATAAAAATAACTAAAAAATGGGAAGAAAAAATAAATCTTACTTGAAGCTTAGTTCAATAGTTCGCAAGGCTTTAAGCCGGTATGCTTTTTAAAAGCCGCAGAAAAATGTGAGATGGAAGAATAACCCAATAAGGCGGAAACATCGGTCACACTCAATGATTTTTCATACAACAAATACTTCGCGTGCTCCATTCTTTGTTGTTGGTAAAAATCAAATATAGTCGTGCCATATACTTCTTTAAACCCTTTCTTTAAATAGCATTCGTTCATGGCTACTTTACGGCTGAGCTCTTTAATAGTAATAGGGTCGCCAATATGTTGTAATAAAAATTCACGTGCTTGATAGATACTTTCCTTGCCTCTTTCATCTGCTAAAAACTTACAAGTAAACACCATTTCTTTTTCCTCGATGATGCTTTCTAAACTATACACCAGCAATTCATGAATTTTTGCATTCACAAAAATATTTTCTAAAGAACCGCTGTAACTATGATTCAATAAGGCATCTAGCGTATGTCGTTTCTTTACACTTAAAGGAAATGTTTTGGTAAAGTTATCGGTATGCTTAAAAGCAAGTAGTTCATCTTTTTTAGTATTGGTTTTTACATTGTGCACAAACTGATGTAAAAAAGTAGCTGTAAAATGAAAGGAGAAAACGTCGATGGTTTTTAATGGCCCCATACATTCAGTGGTAGGCAATTGATTGCATCCTCCACAAACCTTGTTGTCACAATACCTATTGCCAGAAATACAAAACCTTAATTCTAAATAATTTTCCTTGGGCCTTTGTGCATTGTAATGGTAGACAAACATCCCCGTATCTTCTGCTCCCCAGGGCAGAAGGGCCTGATACCTTTTAATTTGGTACTGGGTAGACCCAGGAATACGCTGTTCTTTGCTGTATAGCAAGGCCATCCCACTTAAACTTGGGGCTGTATTTGCCTGCATTAAAAGCGCCTGTACCTCTGTCATAAGTACAAAATTAAGACATAAAGCCTAAAGCAACTATTTAGTGCCAAAATAGGACTAAAAAATGACCTAGAAAATAAGCAATTTTTGGCCTTAAAAACTATGCACAAAATGGCGAAATTGGGGATAACTAAATTGGCCTCAAAACAGGCTTTAAACCCTTAATTATCTTAAGTTTGTAAGCATTCAGAATGCATCGAAAAACTAACCAATTTTATTACAATTATGTCCAACGATTTACAGTCCAGCGAATCAGCAGAAAATAAGAATTATGGTGCCGACAGTATCCAGGTTTTAGAAGGCTTAGAAGCCGTTAGAAAAAGACCGGCCATGTACATTGGCGATGTGGGCTCTAAAGGACTTCACCATTTGGTGTATGAGGTAGTCGATAACTCTATCGATGAGGCCTTAGCGGGCTACTGCTCTCATATCGAAGTAGCTATTCATGAAGACAATTCTATCAGTGTTCAGGACAATGGTCGTGGTATCCCCACCGCCATGCATACCAAAGAGAAGCGTTCGGCCTTAGAAGTCGTTATGACTGTGCTTCATGCCGGTGGTAAATTTGATAAAAACACCTACAAGGTTTCGGGCGGTTTGCACGGCGTAGGAGTTAGTTGCGTGAATGCACTTAGTAAAAAATTATTAGTCACCGTTGAAAGAGAAGGTAAAATATTTGAACAAGAATACGCCATCGGTGCCCCACAATATGCTGTAAGAGAAATTGGTACCAGTGATAAAACGGGAACCCGTGTGCACTTCTGGCCTGACTTAACCATCTTTCAAGAGTCGGTGTACAAAAGAGAAATTTTAGAAAGTCGTTTGCGTGAATTGTCTTACCTGAACAAAAGAATTAGCATCACCATCACCGATTTAAGAGAGAAAGACGAAGCAGGAAATTTTTATACTAAGAATTTTTACAGCGAAGGCGGTATTGTAGAGTTTGTTCAAATGTTGGATAAGAACGGAAATAGAAATCCAATCATCTCTCAACCCTTGTATGTAGAAGGTTTAGACGAGGCTTCTAATGTAATGGTAGAAGTAGCCTTAACCTACAACGACGATTTTAAAGAAAATATTTTCTCTTACGTAAACAATATCAATACCATCGAAGGTGGTACGCACGTCACTGGTTTTAGAACTGCACTCACACGTGTGTTTAAAAGTTATGGCGATAAAGAAGGTTTGTTTGAAAGAGCAAAAGTCACAGTTGAAGGAGATGATTTCAGAGAAGGTTTAAGTGCTATTATTTCTGTCAAAGTGCCAGAACCTCAATTTGAAGGTCAAACAAAAACTAAATTAGGAAATAGTGAAGTGAGTGGTGTAGTGCAAACTACGGTTTCTCGTGTATTAGAAGCTTATTTAGAAGAGAACCCGAAGGAAGCTAAGTATGTAATCTCAAAAATTATTTTAGCAGCCCAAGCGCGCGTAGCAGCGAAAAAAGCGCGTGATATGGTACAACGCAAAACGGTACTTACGGGTGGTGGCTTACCTGGTAAATTAGCCGACTGTTCTGACAGAGATCCTGAAAGATGCGAATTGTATTTAGTCGAAGGAGATTCTGCAGGTGGAACAGCGAAGCAAGGTCGTGATAGAGGCTACCAAGCTATTTTACCATTGCGTGGTAAAATCTTGAACGTAGAAAAAGCCATGGAGCATAAGATTTACGAGAATGAGGAAATTAGAAATATGTATACTGCTCTTGGTGTAACAGTAGGCACACCCGAAGATCCTAAAGCCTTAAACATTACTAAGCTTCGTTATCATAAATTAATTATTATGACCGATGCCGATGTGGATGGATCACACATTGCTACGCTTATTCTTACTTTCATTTTCAGGTACATGACCGAGCTTGTTCAAAACGGCTACGTTTATATTGCGCAGCCTCCTTTATACTTAGTGAAAAGAGGCAAGGAACAAGAATATGCTTATAGCGAAGAACAAAGAAAGGCCTTGGTAATTAAATTAGGTGGTGGCAAGGAAGATGCGGTGACCATTCAACGTTACAAAGGTTTGGGAGAAATGAACGCGGATCAATTATGGGAAACCACCATGGACCCAGCGCGCAGAACCCTGAAACAAGTGACCATTGAAAGTGCCGCAGAAGCCGACCGTATCTTTAGTATGTTGATGGGGGATGATGTGGCGCCAAGGAGAGAATTCATTGAAACACATGCCAAATATGCCAAAATTGATGCTTAAACCCGGGAATTTCTACGTTTTTTGGCTGATTTAGCAAAAAATCAAGTCTTTCCTTAAATGAATCCCGATAAATGACCTACTTTCAATTAGAAATATTCACTTTAAAATTTATACAAAATGGACACTTCAAAAATGATTAAAGCATATTGCTTAAAAACAAAAGAAAAAAATGTACCAATGCATGACGCTGTCATCAGTAAAACTGCTAGAGGCGGTTATATGGCAGGTGGTAATGATGGTAAAGGAAATAAAATGGCAGCTATTTTAAGCGAAACCAATGCCCTTAAGGCAATCGCTGATGGTGTTGCTAAAAAAGGATTCTAGTAAACTTCGTTTACATTAGATTCTTAGTAAAATTTCGCACTAATTTATCGCATTTAAAGCCCTTCTCTCGACTACTCGGGAGGAGGGTTTTTTCTTAGCTGAAAAGGATAGGTCTTAAATAGATTAAACAGCTGTCCTTATAATTTTGAGTTAAGCCTTATTTGCAAATACCCCTTGCTTAATTTTTTCTAAAAGAGCAAAACACTGTTCCATATTTTTAACCTCTTTAATAATCAAGACAAAGCTTCGGCCCACTTGTTTAAAATGCGCTTTGTTCATGTTCTTTTGCGCATAGTCTAGCAACTGTTTAAATGTATTGCTTTCAAAATAGGGAGAATCGGGTCGGTTGATAAAGAAACATCTTAAGGTATCGTCCTTTAAGGTCATTTTTTCAAAGCCCAAGGCAATGGCTATACGACGACAACGAATGGTAATAAATAAATCATTCACCGAATTAGGAATAGGACCAAATCGATCTGCCAATTCAGTTTCCATCAGGGCCAGTTCCTCATCATCCTCTGTTTGATCCATTCTAGTATATAAGGAAAGTCTTTCACCAATGCTTTCTACATAACTATCTGGAATCATGATTTCTAAATCGGTATCAATGGTACAATCCTGTACAAAATCGTCTTGCTTACTAATTTCTTCCTCAAACAATTCTTTGAAATCGGAACGTTTTAATTCTCTCACTGCTTCCGCCAAAATTTTCTGGTACATTTCAAACCCAATTTCAGCCATGAATCCACTTTGCTCTCCGCCCAATAAATTACCCGCACCGCGTATGTCTAAATCACGCATGGCAATCTGAAACCCGCTGCCCAACTCACTAAACTGCTCCAGTGTTTGTAATCTTTTTCTAGAATCATCGGGCAATGTACTTATGGGTGGAGCCAATAAATAACAGAAGGCTTTTTTATTGCTACGACCTACCCTTCCTCTTAATTGATGTAAATCGCTCAGGCCAAATTGATGTGCATTGTTCACCATAATGGTATTCACATTGGGAATGTCCACCCCGCTTTCAACAATATTGGTACAAACCAGCACATCATATCTTCTTTCAATAAAATCTAATATTTTTTCTTCCAATTGATGTCCTTCCAATTGTCCATGCGCATAACCAATGCTAATATCAGGGCACAAACGCTGAATGGTCGCACACATTTCTGCCAAACCTTGCACTCTATTGTGAATAAAAAATACTTGACCTCCTCGCTCCGTTTCAAAATAGACGGCTTCTCTGATGGCATCTTCATTAAACACCTGCACTTCGGTATGAATGGGTTGTCTATTCGCAGGCGCAGTGTTGATGATGCTTAAATCACGTGCGCCCATCAAACTAAAATGCAAAGTTCTAGGAATAGGTGTGGCGGTTAGGGTTAAGCAATCTACATTCGTACGCAAAGTTTTTAATTTTTCTTTGTGGCCCACACCAAATTTTTGTTCCTCATCAATCACCATCAATCCTAAATCTTTAAAGTTTACTTCCTTGCCTAAAATGCCATGGGTGCCCACCAATATATCTATCTTGCCTTCTTTTACTTTTTCAATGGTTTCTTTTTTCTGCGCTGCAGATTTGAAACGATTCAGGTAATCAATGGTAACAGGAAAATCTTTCAAACGTTCACTAAAGGTTTTAAAATGCTGAAAAGCCAATATAGTAGTGGGTACCAATACCGCTACTTGCTTGCCATCAATGGCTGCCTTGAAAGCCGCACGCACAGCTACTTCTGTCTTACCAAAGCCCACATCCCCACAAACCAATCTATCCATGGGCGCTGCTGCTTCCATGTCTTTTTTAACGTCTGCAATGGCCTTGGCTTGATCCAAGGTTTCTTCATAAATAAAAGAAGCTTCCAATTCATGCACCATATAATTATCGGGTGAAAATGCAAAACCCACTTGCGCTTTTCTTTGGGCATACAATTTAATTAAATCAAAAGCAATAGATTTTACCTTGGCCTTTGTTTTGTCTTTTAATTTTACCCAAACATCAGATCCTAATTTATTGACCTTTGGCGGCGTGCCTTCCTTGCCCGTATATTTTGAAATCTTATGCAGTGAGTTGATGTTCACATATAAAATATCACTGTCCTTGTAAATAATTCTGACTGCTTCCTGCCAACGCCCATTCACTTCGATTTTTTGTAAGCCACTGTAAACGCCCACTCCATGATCAATATGTGTGACATAATCCCCAGGAAGCAAGTCTCGCAAAGTTCTTAAGGTAATGGCCTTACTTTTGCTATAAGCTTGTTTTACTTTATACTTATGGTAACGTTGAAAAATTTGATGATCGGTGTAACAAATAATTTGATGGTCATGGTCGATAAAACCTTCGTGAATATTTTTTACAATGGGCGTAAATTGTATCTCAGTTTTTAAGTCGGTAAAAATAGCATGCAGGCGTTCCAATTGCTTGGCCTGTTCTGCAAAAATAAATAGGGCATAGCCTTTTTTTTCAAATGCTTGCAAATTGTCTATCAACAATTCAAACCTCCTATTAAAAGAAGGCTGCACTTGTGTATTGAAAGCTATGTTTTCTTTGGCCATTTGTGCGTGAAAGCCCCATTCTATAATTGACTTAGCGGCCAATTGCTTTTGGGTAGATTCCACCGTTACAAAATCATCAATTTCACTATGCCTTTTATGGGCATCCTGCTCATCGGTAGTATTGGCAATGGCATGATGTTCGATAAAATCTACCAAGGCTTCGAATTGATCATTGCCTCTTTGTGCAATTACATTCCAATCTTTCAACCAAACCAAGCTATCATTGGCCATAAAAGTCAATAAAGGAATTTTTTGCGTGTCTTCGAATTGTGTGGTCACATTGGGAATGATATTTACTTGCAATAATTTTCTTTCACTTAATTGCGTAGCAGGATCAAACAAACGAATGCTGTCCACTTCCTCTCCAAACAATTCAATTCGGTAAGGTTGTTCATTGCCAAATGAATAAATATCAAAAATACCTCCGCGCAAGGCAAACTGTCCAGGCTCGTAAACAAAATCGGTGCGCTCAAACCCATAACCCACAAGAATTTGCATTAGTTCATTCAAATGAACACTGTCATTGGTTTTAATTTGAATCATGTTCTGCTGCAAAGTATTAGGCATGATTACTTTTTCAAACAATGCTTCTGGATAAGTAACTATTATTTTTTTATTGCCCCCCATAGATATTTTGGTCAAGGCTTCGGTGCGTAGCATGACATGCGAGGGATTCAACAAGCTAAAATTCTGTGGCGTTTTGTAGGAGGAAGGAAAATAAAACAAATCCATTGCTTCCGTAACACTTTCAATAGAATTGAAAAAATAAGCGGCTTCTTCGGCATCATTGAGTACCACAATATGATTGAACTGCTCAGTTTTGGGATGGGTAAAAATAGTTTGCAGTACAAAAGCTGCAGCCGACCCATGTAGATTTTGTAAAAAGACTTGATAAGGCTTATTTTCTAGTTTGGACATAGCAATCCTGTCCGCCAAATTATTTAGGAGGGGGGAATTGCGAAAACGTTCAAACAGAGATTGCTCATTCATACATCAACACTACAAAGATACATGCTGTATTTAATATGTTGCTTTTTGATTTACCTTGATGTTCAAAATACTTGTTTTTTTGGACTCCAAACTAAGTAGCGCCACGCCCTCATTGCCAGAAAAATAAGGAATAAAAAACCCTTTTTCATAAGCAACTACTAGACTATAGCTACCTGCTGGTAATTGTAAATAATAATGTCCCATTGAATCAGTCCTTGTTGTTTGTATTAAATCTCCATTTATTTTAGCGCAAATATTCCCCTTTTGATCTTCTAATTGAGCCAAGCTAAGTGGTTTATAAATGTATATTTTAGTAATTAGTGGCAAGCCGTTGCTGCTAGATTTTCCTTTAATGGGCATAGCATTACCCCAATGTTCTGTAACCATCCCTTCAATAATAGCATCGTCTTGAATTTTAGCATACAGCTTCAAGTTTTGACAAGCCATTAGACTAAAACCAAATAGGATAGATAAACAAAAACGAATCACCCATTTCATCCGACTAAATATTTTCTTAAAATTACAGCAATAGCCGACGAATCTCCTTTATTCATCTATTTTTTTATTCCTGTAAGCTTAAAAATATCAGGAATTCATTGTAATTTTATAAGGCCTTATTTTAGGCTTTCAATCCCTGTATTTTAAATGAAAAAAACAGTCTTATTTCCTTTTTTTTTATTTGCCTTCTGCACAGTTTCCTTGGCTCAAAATCAAACCAATAAACTGGTATTAATTAATACGGCCAAAACCTTAGAACAAGAATCAAGAGCCAGTTATGCTGCGGCGATAATTTTAGCCAAAGAAAAAGGCTGGCCCCTTTTTTACACCTCAAAAAATAATTCCATTGCTAGTTTAATTGGTATAGACGCTTTTGGTCAACCAAGATATAAAGTTGGATTTGCAGATCCTGTTCAAGCCACCACAATAAATACCAATAAAGTTTGGCCAGGCGGCATTGCAGGTTTAAGTTTAAATGGAAGCAATGATAGCCTTACCAATAAATTAGGTATTTGGGATGAAGGTAAACCAAGACTTAGCCACCGCGAATTGACAGGAAGAGTCACTCAAAAAGACAATGCCAACAATATAGTTGAACATAGCACCCATGCCTTAGGCATCATGATGAGCACCGGAGTTAATCCATTGGCCAAAGGAATGGCCTATGGATTAAAGGGGGCCTATGCCTATGACTGGAACAACGACGCTTCAGAAATGGCAGTGGCCGCAGCCAATGGTTTATTAATCTCCAATCATTCCTATGGTACAGTCACTGGTTGGGATTACAATAGCGATTCATCGCGTTGGGAATACAATGGCAGATGGAATGAAAAAGAAGACCTCAATTTTGGATTGTATGATTTAGATGCACAAAGATTTGATTCCATTGCCTACAATGCGCCCAATTACTTAATTGTAAAATCTGCAGGAAACAACCGCTCCACCAATGGACCAACTTTTGGACAAGATTATTGGAGAAGAGATCAAAATGGAAAATGGTACGATGCTGGCGCAAGACCGGACAGTATAAGCAGCAACAATGGATACGGAATTATTCCCACTGATGTCAATGCAAAAAATTTATTGACCATTGGGGCTGTGTATGGTATTGCTGCGGGTTATTCCAAAAAAGAAGAGGTGGTTATGACTAGTTTTAGTAGCTGGGGACCTACCGATGACGGCAGAATAAAACCAGACTTAGTGGCGGATGGCTACCAGGTTTTTTCTACCATAAGTACCAACGACTCTAGTTATGGTTATTTGAGTGGGACTTCAATGTCTAGCCCCGATGTGGCAGGTTCCCTACTTTTATTGCAAGAATTAAGTCAACAGTTAAGTCCAAATAAATTTATACGTTCCGCCACTGTCAAAGCCTTGGCCATACATACAGCCAATGAAGCTGGACTTTATCCTGGACCTGATTTTAAATTTGGCTGGGGTTTACTTAATTTAAGTGAAGCAGCCAATGTTTTAAGCAATGCACTTACTTCAAAAAATAATAATTCAAGTGCAGATCTTGTCTATGAAAAAACTTTACAAAACAAACAAAGCGATACCTATACCATTGTAGCCTCTGGAATAAAACCTGTAAAAGCCACTATTGTTTGGACCGATGTAAAAAGCAGTGTTCAAACCACATTGAATGATACGACACCAAAATTAGTCAACGATTTAGATCTTAAAATTACAAATACGAGTAAGAATTTTTTACCCTGGACCTTAAGTGCTGCTATGCCAGATAGCCCTGCTATCAAAGCCAACAATAGATTGGACAATGTAGAAAAAGTAGAAGTAGATACCAGCTTTATAGGCAATACCTATACTATAACAGTAACTCATAAAGGAAATTTAGAAAGAGGCAAACAAGACTATTCCTTAATTATCAGTGGAGCAGGAGGCAATATTTATTGCGCCTCTACTGCAAGTTCTACAGCGGGTACAAGAATAGACAGCACCAGTATCAACAATATTCAATTTACCAATACAACCACCAATCAATACATTGACAATAGTAAATACAATGTTTTGGGAGAACCCAATGGTAATTTAAGTTTGTCCCTAAAATTAGGCAGCAGCGACACCAGCAATGCTACCCGCTTTGTAAAAGTTTTTATCGACTACAACAACAATGGAAATTTTGAAGACAGCGAGACCGTGGCTACGAGCATTGCATTAAAAAATGGATTATACAGTACCAATATTACTTTGCCCTCTAATTTAAAAGTGGGCACTTTTACTAAATTGAGAATAGTGGCCATGGAAACCAATATCAGCAGCAATGTTAAAGCATGTGACACCTATGGCATTGGCGAAACGCAAGATTATACTTTAAAAATAGCCAATCCTTCTACCGACATGTCCATCTCAGATTTGATAAGTCCTACAGGAAGTATTTGCAAAAAAGCAGTGCAATACATCACTGTCAAAATAGTCAACAATGGTTCTACTGCGCAAAGCAATTTACCTTTAAGTTTATTGGTTAAAGATGGAGCTAACACCCTATTGTCTGTTAGTGAGACTTTCAAAGGCAGGCTCAATGGATATGAAAGCATGAATTATACTTTTCAAAAGCCAATGAGTGTGGATGCAAGTAAAACTTATTCTATTACAGCTACAGTAAATATTAGCAACGATCAACTAAAAAGCAATAATAGTTTAAATACTTCTTTTGTTAGTGCAGCTATACCAGCAACCCCTTCTGGTAGCGCTAATTTTTGTAGCGGTCAATTAAAATTATTGGTCACCAATCCAAATGCTTCCAA